>OHDP01000248.1_pt1 | contig 39144 bp, 78 predicted proteins | sample 1567011 | NCBI WGS metagenome assembly OHDP01 (sample SAMEA3879532, study PRJEB24766) | human gut metagenome | biome: human-associated habitat; feature: feces | place: USA | collected 1985/1987
ATAAAAATTTAACAGATAATATATTATATAATATTGATAATAATTATTATTGTATATGATATATATTAGTATAGGATTTTTAATAATAGACAAGGCTGAAACCTTTTACAGTCTCAGCCTTGTTAATTGATTGTTAAATTGTTATTCCCACGGATTGCAGCAACTTTCTCATTCTCAGAGATGCAATCTCGCCATTGTGTTCGCCCTCGTTTGTTGCATCTCTCAGTGCTTCCATGTATTGTTTATCGTCCGGGTATTTGATTCTCAATGCGTCCCTTGCATCATTCCAGCGCTTGTGTGCTTCATCCAGATATTTCTTTTTGTAGTTCAAAGCACCCTGTACGTCTCCTTCGTCAATGTATTCCTGATACTCTTTTTGTACAATGTAGAGGTTTTCAGCGGATTTCACCATGACCAGATATTCAGCATTCTTCATTCTTCATAACTAAACCTCTTTCTGTTAAATTATGTTGCTTTCTTGAGTGCATATTTATATTACCACAAATTAGAGATAATTGCAATAGGTTTTCCAAAATATTTTCAAGAAATTTTTCCTGTTAAATTTATAATAACCCTGTATGGTTATAGGTTTATATATTCCTTGTTAAATTAACTATTAAAATAATTATATATTTTTATAAAAATAATCCCTACCAGTTATTACCAGTAGGGAAATAAATTTGTTTGTTTAATCGGTCAGCTTTACATTGACGTATGCAGATACCAAAGCGATAACAAACCCGATTGCGAATACCGAAAAGGAAAAACCAAAACGGATATACCAGAAATCAATGACAATCAAACTTCCACCAAAGACGAGACCAATCAGAGAAGCGATATAAGCAACAATCCACATAACTTGTTACCTCCAAATAGTTTATTTCGTGTTTCATTATACCCATTATACAGGATAAAATTGTATTTGTCAAGTCCTATTTTCAGATTTAACAAGAAAATTTTTATACCAGATTTTCCTTTTGTATTTGTTATAATTATTTTAATAGTAAATATCTTGTATTTATATAGAAATAATTATCATTTTTATTTTGTTAAAAATAAAAGCCGGGAATTTTCATCCCGGCTAAAGAATATTGTTTGTTTAACCTACAACGCCATTCAGTTCCAACGTCTCGCAAGTTTCGCAATAATCAAACACACACGTCATTTTGTCGCCTTTCTTCCAGTATCCAATTTCTACATCATAAAACGACCAGCAATTTCCGCTATTATCTTCTACAAAAACAACATCCTTGTTTTCTTCGTGGTCAACATCGACCACACGGCACATCATATAGAACGAATCAATAACGTGTCCAGAGGAAGAAACAGTTCGTTCAACAGTTGCGGCATTTGCAGCTACACCACAGAAACCAACGGTAGCGAACATCAGGACGGAAGCGATAACAATAGCGAGCTTTTTCATAATAATATTACCTCATTTCTTTTTTAGATTGACCGTGTATCAATCTCTGATAATAGTGTATCATATCACCAGATATATGTCAAGGCTTTTTCTAAATTCAACATGAATGAATTTCACTTTATAGATGAATTGATATTGAAACCTCCGGGACAATATCAACTATTTTAATATTTAAATTTAACCACAAAAAAACAAAAACCCGAAAGTTTTTACACCTTCGAGCCTTTGTTGATTCTTGTTTAACCGATGCGACGCAGACCGCCAAAAGTAGGCTTTACGCAAATCGTCCCAAATTCGCTACAATCGGGAGCGTCTACATTCAGAACATAGCTAAACGCATAGCCATCCTTTAAGTCCTCTTCGTTCATCTCGTACTCTTCCGGGTATTTGCAGACGCACAACATAGAATAGCAGTGCATACCCATCACCATATTTTCTACAACGTGAAACACGATGATATCATGCTCAGTCTCAACATCCTTAATCATGTTCTTGAGCTTGTCATCTGCTTCATACAGACCACCGAAAGGCCCGCTAGACATCCAAACACTGCCCTTCTCAAATGCCTTGATGCAACGCTTGTCGAGCTTGAGAATGCCCATACACTTTACAGCTTCAGCCTTCATGGTGTTTCGCATATCAACGGAAATAGTAGATTCAAACATAACTGTTACCTCCAAATATTTGTTCTTTTGTGCTTTCGCTATAGCTATTATACCACCGATTCATTATCACGTCAAGTATTATTTTCAAATTTTCTTTGTTAAATTTTTATTTTTCTTTTACCAGTTTTGTATTTTGTATACATTACTTTGTAAAGGTTTTGTATATTTACTATTAAAATAATTATTATTTTTAAGAAAATTTTGATTGTGATTTTTCTTAAATACTTTTATTATAATTATTTTAATAGTAGTTATTTTGTATAAAAAAGTTAGGGGATGCAAACTATCGCTCACATCCCCTTTTGCTTTATTCAATAATACCAGTGATACGGATGATATCAAATCCTTTACTGGTTTCATCTGTCTCATTATCCAGACGTGCAATCAGTTCTTTCCGTGCTTCTTTGCTGTTCTGAGCAAAGACAATATATCTGTCACAAAAGCCCTGAACCTTGTTGAATACATCACACACGAACTTCATTGTTAAATCCCCCTGCTTTATTCAGTTGCCCCGTACACTTCGCCGTCAATGTACAGACCGTATTTCATATACTTATTAACCAGCTTTGCAAAGAGCTTGCAAGCGTCTTCAAAACTTTCTTCGTCCTCTTCTGCAATCTCTTGCAGTTCATCATCATCAGCGCCATCAGGAATAATATAAATCCATGCATCATAGGCGCTCTCGTCGTTCATGTTCTTGATGATGGTGTTCATGCTTCGCAGGGTCTCAAACTTTTCATTGGTGCTAGTCATTGTTAAATCCTCCTTGTTGTATGGGTCAGTTTCTATTATTAATATACACCAGAATCAGAATTTCGTCAATAGTCATATTGCACAAAGTTTACTATAATATTTTGGTTAAGTTGACGATACAAAATTGATATGGTTACTATTAAAATAATTAAAAGTATAGAATAAAAAAGAGGGCTTTCGCCCTCAATAGATTTTGTTTAAATCCTCCCATTCCAGAATAGTGAAACGGCTTTCAGGCGTTTCACGATACAGGACGGAAATGGTTCTATCATAAACGGAATCAATATTGAAAAACTCAATCTCAAGCCCTTTATTGTTGCCAGTGACAAACACAACGGAATCGTCATCGGTTTCATATTTATCAAGAAAGTTAAACTTTTCGAGGAAAGCGGGAAGTCGGTCATCGCTTGCAGAGCTAGAGCCGATAATCTCCACAAGCTTGCTCAGGTCATTCATCTTAAAAGTTTTCATATTCAAGTCCTCCTATAAATTACTTATTGGTTAATTTCTAATTATATAATACCATATCAGCAACAAAATGTCAACAGTTTTTTGAAAATAATCATGAATCAATTTCATCTATCAGATAAATATAATTTAACATAATCCAGATAATTATTTTGATAGTTAATGTTAGGCAAAATAAAAAACAGGGTTTCGGCTTTCACCTACTCCCCTGTTAAATTTACCATAATTCTCCTGCGTCCATTGCCTCGTGATATCGCCGGTCTGCATCGTCCCCCTCCGGGTCGTCCTCGCACAGAATGCGTTCCATCTCTTGGCAGATTTCACAAGTCTCTTCTTCGGTTAGCTCATATTCTCTTTTAATTTCTTCATAATCTTCCGGTTTCCAACCGCCATCAATAAGGCTTTGAGCATCCATGTGTACAGTGTTCAGCATTTTTAAATCCTCCTATATCTCTGTTTCTGATATGATTATACACCCAAAAGAAAAATCTGTCAAGACTTTTTTAAAATTTAAGAAAAATAATTCTTGTCCAGAACATAGCCAAAATTAAATATAACTATTAAAATAATTATTAGTACCTGTAAAATAAAAGGACTAGGATATTTCACCTAGTCCCAATGTCAATTTTTAGAATTTAGCAAGGAAGTCATCAAGCATCTTATCAATATCCTTGTGCTGTTCTTTCTTGCTCTCGTGCTCTGCAATCTCCTTTTTAGCCTGTTCTTTATCTTTTGTTGTGATACCGCATTCTTTGTTTGTCAGAACGTGCCAGCCGTCACAAACATAACCCTTGCTGTACAGCCACTTCTTACCATCCCACAGGTAGTTATATTCATCTGCCTTTGCAAGGTCATCAAGAGGCATTTCTACAGCATCTACACCATCCTCGCCACGGTCACGCTTGTAGAATGTACACCAGCCATCAGGGCGATTATCAAAGTCATGTTTTTCTCCGATGAACTTATCCAGAGAGGAAATATCGCCCTGCTTAATCAGCTCTTTGATTTTATCCTCGTCGCTGTAGTACAGCTTGAGAATAGCGCCTGAGCCATCCAGATAATTATCATAATGCGAATAAACGCTAATAGTATTGCCATTACCAAGATACATACCAATTCGTCCTCTAGTGCTCATATTAGTTACCTCCGTTACTGTCTTGTATGTGTTCCTTACGCTTATTATTATAGCAGATAGATTGTGTTCTGTCAATGCTTTTTGCAAATATTTTCTAAAAAATTTTTGATACCAGATTTTTCAAAACAGTTTTGTATACCAGTATTTAATTATTTTAATAGTTTTTTAACATAATACAAAGGGTGGAAAGATTTCTCAATCCACCCTTTGTATTTATTTCAGAATAACCAGAACAGATTTATCATCAACAGGTGCATTCACAGCACCATTTTTAGTTTCAATGTGATGATACTTAAAACCGTTTTCAGTCTCTTTCAAATCGTAAGTTGCGTATTGGATACGGGGTTTAAAGTAGTTAATAACATCGTTATCAATATTGAAAAACGAATTGGTTTTGTTCTGATACGTATTCAAAATTTTTACCACCAGAGCATCGGTGATTTTTCGTGTATCACTTTCAACGAAAACATCAGTGTTGTTGAAAAAGAAAGTGTGACCAAGTTTAGAATACTTCATAACCAATACCTCTTTCTGTTTTGTAGTGTATGTTCCTTACACTATTTATTATACTCAAAATAACAGAAAAGTCAATACCTATCTTGAAATTTCTTTTGTTAAATTTTTAATTTGTTTGTACCAGATAATACTTTGTATACATCAAGATTGTATTCTATTTACTATTAAAATAATTAAATTTAACAGGAAAAAGAACAGCCCAGCTTTCGCCAGACTGTCCATATAATTTACTTGAGCAAATTCTTTCTATCGGTCACACTGTAAAGACCCTTTGCAAAATATTCAATAAAGGTCTGATACACGCTCAGAGCGTTTGCAAGTGTGTCAAACCGCTTGCTAGTATAGTCGTGTGTACCATCTTCCAGAGGGACGATATAGCACACTACAAACTTGTTTCCCATTCGGTCAAGAGAAACCTTCTGTCCAGAATAAAGGCATTCGGTAATAGCAATAGTGTAACTCATTTTCGTCTCTCCTTATTTCTTACCTTTTTCTTCCATAACATACATAATATATTCTTCTGCTTGTCGTCTATCTTTCCAGCCATAAGGTGTAATAGTAACATCACCGTTAAGCCAATACTTCTTGACGTGATAATATCCGTCATCAAGCTTTACAGTTTCCATTCTGTCATAGACAATAGTAGGTGCGCTAGGTTTCCATTCCTCCCTAATTTTCTTATAAGCCTGTTCAATAGTGTAAGTCATTTTTATTTCTCCTTTGCTTCATTTTCTGATATGATTATATCAAAAGATTTTGTATTTGTCTATTAGCATATTGCACAAATATTGTGTTAAATTTTTGTACAGTTTTATATTCATATATACTAGTATAATTATTTTAATAGTTAAAATTACAGAAAAAAATAGGAGCCAGTCTTTCGACCAGCTCCCTTATTATTATTCTTTCCAGAACGTTTTAATTTCCTGAATCAAGTCCATTGCCCTAACAATGATATCCGTATCATTATCGTCGTCTGTAAAAGCCATCAAGTAGTTGATAAGTTCCTCGCTCTTATCAGTGAGCGCCTTGTCAATTCGGTCAAGATTTGCGCTGATTTCTTCGATGGTAGAACACACGTCCATGTATTCATACGGGTCTGCATCATACTGAAAAGCGTCAATCTTGTCGGACAGTTCACGGATTTTCGTTTCTTTGTTCGTCATTTTTAATTACCTCATTTCACTTTGTTTTGTTCTCTTGAACTGTATATATTATATCACACTTTTTGTAATTCGTCAATATTTTATTTGAAATTTTCCAAAAATATTTTTTCTAAAATTTAACAGGATATTATATTTATTATTTTAATAGTTATATCCCCATAACAAAACAGAGCCAGATAAACCAGCTCTGTAATTATTTGTTAAATTTTATTCCAGAAATTAGTATCAATTACCAGTTCTCTTCCGATATCCCTGCTGTATCTAGTACGGGTGATTCTGATGACTGCCCTGTTTTTATCCAGCTTAATAATAGTCCCAGACATCGTAGGACAAACTTTACTCTGTAAGGTATCACCAATATCAAACATTCTAATTACCTCTCAGCCTTCATTGTAACATTTTTCGTATTCAGCATCTTCCCAACGCTCAATATCTTCTTGAGTATATCCGAAAATCTTTGCTACACGTCTCAGTTCACGCATAACAGAACGCATTCTCTGCCACCGTACTCTTATATACGCCATTTCCTGTTCATCGTAATCTTCCTGTTTAGACAGGGAATCTACAGCTTCAGAGCTATCCAGATACAAGCTATACTGACAAGCATATTCTTCCTTAAATTCATTGAGCATCTTTTCCATAATTGTTACCTCATTCATTATTTGTTGGTTTCTATATATAATATATCATACTATTTTATATTTGTCAAGCATCAATTTTATATTTTCTTTGTTAAATTTAACGCAAAATAATTAGTTAGTTATTATTGTTTATCCCGTTACACTCTCACCATTTTACGCTACACCCAAGACTGCCTTGTGATGGGCAGAAGGGTGTAGCTATTTTGCGAGTGTAACTAAGTTATATATTAAAATAATTGATAATAGTAATCTAAATTTTTAATAGATTATTTTGCTGTTAGGTATTGACAAAGTGTTTTGTATATGGTACAATACTAGAGAATAGATAAATAACCCGACTATTTATCTATGTTAAATTCAAGTTACTACTTTTTTGATTTAAAAAGTAGTAAAACGAAAAAAAAGCCCTTATTTTACAACGATTTTTGGGGGTGTCCCTTAAAGAGAGTATGTATAAAAGTAGTAAGGAGGAAATATGGAATTTAACTGTAAAGTTAAAATAGTTGATGCTATTATGGGCGCTGGTAAATCTCAGTCGATTATCAATTTAATCAATAACTCAGATGAAGATGACAGATTTCTAGTTATTACAAGCTATCTGGATGAAGTAAAAAGATATAGAGATAGCTGCCCACAAAAGAAATTTAAAGCACCGAAGTTTGAAAATAATAAGTCAAAATTAGATAGTTTGAAGAAACTAATTATTAGTGGTCAGAATATTTGTAGCACTCACAGTCTTTTTAACAAGTTTGATAATGATTTAATTGAAATTTGTAGAGCCGCAAATTACACTTTAATTCTTGACGAAGTACATGAAGTAATTCAGCCTTATAATTTAGCTTATAAAGATTTTCAAACACTAATGACCTATTGTGATATTGATGAAAATACTAAACAATTGGTCTGGAAAGAATCTGAAAAAGATTATAACGGAGATAAATTTGCAGAGGAAAAACGTCTAGTTGATTTAGGGGCATTAGTTGTATTTAGTGGAAATTTAATGTGCTGGCTATTTCCTGTTGAAGTATTTAATTCATTCAGGAATATCTATATTCTAACATATAGATTTGATTTACAGCTACAAAGATATTATTATGATTATTATGGTCTTGCTTATACTTATATGTCAGTAGATGGCAATGATTTAAATAATTATCATTTAATTCCTTATGATAAAGATAAAAAGTATATTAAATATGATTATTCTAAATTGATTCATATTTGTGAAAATGAAAAAATGTTGCAAATTGGTGATACTCAAACTGCACTATCTAAGACTTGGTATGATAATAACAAAGATGGAATTGCAATGAAAACATTGAAAAATAATGTATATAACTTTTTCAATAATATTTGTAAAGCAAAATCAACAGATAATATCTGGACTACTTTCAAAGATTATGAAACAAAACTGCGTGGCAAAGGTTATTCAAAGGGTTTTCTCCCTTTAAATTGTCGTGCTACTAATGATTATAGAACTAGAACAAATGTTGCTTATACAATAAACAGATATTTAAATCCATATATTAAACAGTTCTTTGTTTCTAATGGTATTGATATAGACGAAGATGGTTATGCTATGAGCGAGATGTTGCAATTCCTTTGGAGAAGTGCTATTCGTGAAGGTCAAGAAATCAATGTTTATATTCCATCTATCAGAATGAGAAAACTACTAGAACAATGGATTAAAAATAATCCTCTTGTTGAGTAAACTATTAAAATAATTATGTACGGTTGCAAGGTATATAATAAAGCCGGGTTGCTTTCGCTTCCCGGCTATTCCTTTTCTTGTTAAATTGTGCTGATTGCATCTTTAATTGTTGTTTCAAGCATCATAACGGAATGAATACTATCGCCATGCATAGGAGTCATAAGTTCCTCTGTTTCTTTATCTCTTACCTCACAATAGTGCATCCAGCCTTCTGGTTCATCAACATAATCAAAGGAAATGTCGAGTTCATAATCTGGATGACCATCAATCTCATAAGTTACAATTCGTGTATCAAAGTCGTTAGGCATTTCACCTACACCAGTCCAGCGAGAAGGATTCATTTTGTCGAGAAAGTCTTTTGCAATTTCATGAGCAGTCATATCTATTACCTCACTTTTATTGTTTCGTTCCTTGGTTTCTGTAATTATTATAGCACAGAATACACAGCCTGTCAATAGTTTTTCAAAAATAATTTTAAGAAATTTGAAATAGAGTATGAAATAACTATTAAAATAATTATAATTAGGACAAAACAAAACCCGGTAGGCATAACACCTCCGGGCTATACTTGTTAAATTGTCTTAATAGGATAAATCTTATCCTCATTAAGCATTTCAACATTACAAGGAAGAAAACAATCTGTAATGTGATAAATATGTTGCGTTGCGTCAGATGGATTTTCTGCAAATACAAGATATACCTTTTTATAGCAGTTGAAACCATCGTTATATTCACCAGAAACTTTATACCATCTCATTGTAATACCTCGTTAAAATTCTACTTTCATGTTTACGTTTGTGGGGTCAGTTACAAGAGTATCATACCTAAAATAACTAAGAGAATTGTTATCAAAGCAATAGGCATTCCACCCTTTTGCGGCATTACTGTCAAATACTTCGGGAATCTTAACCCAAGTAAGGTAATTACCATCAAAGTTTACAGTAACAAAGATACCAGAAACGTCCTTAAAGGGTTTCATAGTAGGCTTAGAATCAATATTAGGAATCACAATAATCACCTTTCTGTTAAATTGTTCTTGCTTCCAAAATGGTCTTTCTGAGCATATCAGAACCCGGTACAGGGTAACAACAAACCATGATATAGACGTTCTCCATCTCGTTTACAGCACGTTCAATATCTGTTTTATTGTTCGTTGCTTTTGCTTTTCGGTATTCGTCCAGAGTGTTCTTTACAACTTCGGTCATTTCTGAAATAGTCATTGTTAAATCCTCCTGTTTGGTTGTCTTTCATTGGCTTTATTATAGCAGAAAACAAAACAGATGTCAACACCTACTTTTAAATTTAACAAAAATATTTTTAGAGCATCTTGACGTATATCAAGATAACTATTAAAATAATTATAACTACACCAAAAATAAAACCCGGAAGCATTTCTGCTCCGGGTTATTCTGGTTTACTTGAGTGACACAAAGATTTCGGTTGCCATGATAGAGAAGATTTTATCCTTCTTAATTTTAGTGATGTTCCAGAAGTCAACCTCTGCGTTCATGATGGTTTCAGGCATATGGCTCCAACTACCATTGAACACTTCGTTCGTATAGCTGTCGTTGATAATAACGTTGGTGAACGTCTCAAACACGTTACCGCACTTGTAGATATCAGATACTTTCATTTTTTGTTACCTCAACTTTCATTTGATGTGTTGCTTTCAGTAACTATATAATATCATATTTTAAGACGAATTACAATAGGCAAATTGCACAAAGAATTATAATGAAAACTGTACAAAATTACACAACAAGAGTATCATAATAATTATTTTAATAGTAAACTCCCTTGGAAAATATTCAAATTTAACAAAAAGTCCCTTGAAAAAAATCAAGGGACTTAGAATTAATCTTCTTTATAAATATCTAACACACGTTCATTGGCTTCTGCAAGCGTCCACAATACAGGCTTTACAGGATAGCTTACAGCGTGTTCAGGCTCGTTAAAGGGCGTTATACAGGGTCTCATAGCCTTTGTATGTGCGCCGTATTTAACACGCCATGGGATAGCTTTAGGCTTCCTTGTTTTCGGTTTCTGTGCCTTCTTTTTCGGTGATAGCTTCACCATCGTTCTGCACCTTTTCTATCGCTTGATATAGAGCCTGTTCGTAAATGTTGATTGTGTTGGGCTGTTGCTTCATTTGTTCCAGACAATCAATTATCATCCGAAACATCTGTACCAGCATCTTGCGTTCTGCTTCTGTTAGGGCAATGTTTTTACCATTGTCCAGAACATAGTTTAGAATATTCTTATTATCCATGTTAAACCTCCTTTACTCCTGCAATGTCAAAAATCGCTTTTCTATTTTCAGGCGTATCCTCTTTGAATACCATCAAATGTCCAGTAAACAGAACTACGTCTCCGTACTGTGTATAGATTTCTACACCGTCTTTGCTATACAAAATGTTTCTCATTTATTTTCTCACCTCACTTCTTATAATCCAAATCTCTTACAAAATTTACAATAGGGTCTCGGAAAACAACGCTCTTAATACAAAGAGACTCCAAATCATACTGACCTTTACAATTTCCGTAAAAGATAAGTCCACGACCGATTTCATCAAACCATTTTTGAGCCTTATCAATAGAATAAAAGTGATGCGCACCATTAACGGATTTAGTAAAAAATGTGTACCCACACTCGCCAAATTGAACATACTCCCAACAATTAAGAGCGTTTCCTTTGTAGTCGAATAAATGCTTCACAGCAATAACGTACATTGTTTCCATATCAATCACTCCTTTTACTTATCGCCGCTTTAGCGGATATATTTTCTATAATTAGGGCTAGTCTCCGCTTGATAACAACTAACCATAAATTAATACAAAAATCCGTTGATGATATTTTTGTTGTACTTCTTGCGTTCTCTCCCACCCTTACTAATGTTCATATAAGGACGCTCATGTGTAGAAGAAAAACGGTATTTGTTTTCTTTCGTATACTGCTTCTGTTTTTCGAGTTCTGCCTTATATTCTTTGTACTTAGGACAAGTATCAGAACAAGCACAGTGGCGTTCTTCACAGCCTTTGCAAGGGCAATACACGTTTTTACCAGCATTGAAATCCATATTAAAACACCTCTTTATAATTTCCACAAGCATTCACAAGGATATTTCGTTCAGAAAAATACTCAACGTGTTTTGTGTTAGTGTTCATAGCGGTATTAAAGCCAAGCTTAACATAACCATTACCGCCGATAATAAACGTATCGCCAACAATCAAATCAGAAAACATCTTCAACATATTAAACACCTCTTTCTTTTGTAATATTATTATAGCATAAAAATTCGATTATGTCAACCCTATTTTGCAAGAAAATTTTGATGTTTATTTTCCCAAAATTATTTTAATAGTTAAAATTTAAGATATAACAAAACCCTGTTGGATGAATGAGGTAACAAGTTTCCAACAGGGCAGATAATGTCATAATATAGGGATTTGTTGGATTTGAACCATACAATCTTCCGGATGCACCGGGTGCTTTACCCAATTAAGCTAAAATCCCATAGGAAGGGTAGTTTTACCTCCTAATACCAGAGTAGCTAATTCTGATGATTAGGACTCATTAAACGAGCGTCCACTACCAAGGCCGCACTTTGGATTACACTTCCCGCCTAGCTGTGCGCCCACTAGACTAAACGGTTTTTTGCTGTTAGGCTCATACCGTTCTAATAAACACCTACCCTAATTCTTTCGTGATTAGGCTACGCCTTACTCCGGTATCGTCTCTTTCTGGTCTCGCAATTGCGGCCATCCGTCCGAGAATCTCCATTGTAAGGTCTAAGCGTTAGGGATATTTCTGTCCCCGGGTGAACCGCCCACCCCTGTGAACCTAGCTGTTTGTTTCTATTAGTATTGTATCATACTTTGCCTCTTGTGTCAAGTCTTTTCTTAAATTTCTTCAAGAAAACTTTTTTCATTAATCTTTTCAACCAGCAAAGCGTTCTTGATAAATTTGAACACATAACCACTATACTGGAACGGCTCAAAACCACCAATAATATGAATGATGGTTTCCTGTTTCTCTGTAATGTAATGGCACTTGTAACCCTGAATCACAAAGCTATCAAGAAACCCTTGCTCCCAATCAGAAAGCTCAGGCTTATACGTTGCAAGCTGTTTCTGTCGCTGTTCTTCCAGCCCAATCTGTTCCATCAGTTTGAAGCGTCGCTTTGCTACGGAAGTATATTCTTCATCGTTCAAGATATCAGAGCTAAGAACTTCATCCATCATGTGGACTTTCTTATATGCCTGTTCCAGTGTCATGTTAAATTCTCCTTTTCTGTTTGGTTTCTGATATTATTATAGCAAATGAATCTTGATTTGTCAAGGATATTTTGAAATTTTCTGTTAAATTATTTTTGGATATTGTATGAATAAAATTTGTTTTTTATCTGTACAATATGAGCAACTATTTGACGTAGGTACGTTATTTTTTACTATTAAAATAATTAAATTTAATCAAAAATAAAACCGCTCACGTTTTGTCTACCTTTTGCGTGGGCGGTAGTAGATGGCTTATTGATTTTCCAGTTCATTAAAGAACAATTTAACAGCAATGATATACAGGACAACAAATCCGATTGCAAGAATAGAACTGTACTGATTAATAAACAGTACAGTAATAACCACGCCAATAAACATAATACAATGAACCAGAAACATTAAAAGATAGCCCATGATGTTCCCTTCCAGACCTTAACGTTTTCGGTCTTTCCAATAGCTTTGATATCGTTTCCATAGCGTCTTACAGGGTATCGCTTGACGTACTCTTTGCCTTTATCAGTGCCAATGTAGTAACGATATTTAGGTGTATCGTATTCACCAAACTTTTCCAGATGGTTAAGCATTCGGTTTGAAAGTTTCATTGTGCTACCTCCTGTTAGACATTAAACAAATAATCGCCCATAGTCTCAAAAGAAGTATATTCAGGGTGTTCGTTAATAAGTTCAACAAATTCAGAAAAATCCATAACACTATTATTCTGTTCCATAGTAGTATTATTGTAATCAGTGTAATTAATCAGGCAATCCATATTTGTTACCTCCTGTTTAATGGTCTTTCATTGATATAAGTATACACTATACAGAAACAAAAGTCAATAGGTTTTTGAAAATATCTTGAAAAAATTTAACAGAAATACCTATAACTATTAAAATAATTAATCCAACGATAAAAAAGTTGGCACTTACTTATTGTGAGTGCCAACTAGATTTATTCTGTTTTACTTAATACGTTCAAGAGGGATTTTGCAATAACCACATCTGAACCAATCTGGATGATTAACCAATTTGCAAGCACGACTTCTATAAATCGTTTGTCCGCATTTAGGGCACTTAATAATGTACTTTGCAAGGCTTTCATTATGCAGAATACTTTCACCGTTTTCGTCCTTATAATCAGCACAACGGGAAATGTCTAAACCATACTTCTTATTCATTACAGTAGCGGCTTTTGCCCATTTACCGCCATGGTTTTCACGCGGGAAACAAGCGTGCAGAACTTCATGTACCAATGTATTAAGCATTTGCTGTTCGCTTGCCTTTTCAGCATAATACTTTGACACCTTAATATTAGAGTAATCACCGAACATATTACGACGAGTGTAGCAAGTTGCGAATGCGTTCTTTTTTCGGTGATAGCCAACAGTCTGGACAAGGCTATCAGCATGGAATCCGCTTTCGTCGCACATTGCAACAGCCTTGTGGAAAACTTTCTGAATCTGTTCGTTAGTCATAATCTTGTTACCTCATTTCTTTATTTGTAGTTCTCTCTTGAACTGTATATATTGTATCATACTTAAAATAAAAATGCAATAGTGATATTGCACAAGGATAATATAACAAAACTGTATAAAATGCACATATCTGTTCCAGACAATTTAACAGATAATTATTTTAATAGTAATGACATATCACATAACAAAACCCGCCTAGTTGGAGGAAATTACTAGACGGGCAGATAATAGCTTATTAACCGATACGAACAATGTTGTTTGCTGAAATGGTCATTACATCAGGCTTTTCGCCTTTATGAAATTCGGATGCTAAACACATAGATTTAACAGTATCCTCATCAGTAGGAACGCCGTTCACAAGGTAAGTGGATTTTGTTTTGTTGGGAGAAGTTGCAACACGAACATAAACCTTGCCTTTATGTTCAATCAGATACCCTTCTTCATCCCTCATCCAGTTACCCCAAGGAAGCGAACAAGGCTCTTTGGGAAGTTCGCCGGACTCACGTTTTTGCTGTACTTTGGAGATATGGTTGTAATCAACCCCAAAGCGTCCGGTCATTCGAGACACTTTCACGATAGACTTGTCAGCATAAGCCTTTTTGGTTTTGAGCGTCTTACAGGTCTCAATAGTGGTAAAAGAACCCTTATTGTGAGAGTGAATAGCGGTCTTGATTTCGTCCAGATTCATCATGTTAAATTTACCTCATTTCTTTATTGGTTGGTTTCTGATTATAATTATACTCAATTTATCAAAGAAGTCAATGTGCAAAATGCACAAAGATTCTGTTAGATTTATAGTGATATTGACAGCCAATAAAGGCAACTAACTATTAAAATATTTATTAAATTTAACAAAGAAACAGGGCGATTATTACCGCCCTGTTATCAAGAAGTTAGTATTTGATGTTATGCTGTTTACAGGTCTTTTTCCAGATTGCTCCGGGACACGAATTGCCTCTGTTCATGTGAAATACTAATAACAGCGGTCTATTATCTCGCTTGTAGATATAATGGTCGCCTGAGATTCTGTCTAAAATATAACCGTTCTTCTTTAAAATTCGTGTAGCGTCCTTCAATCGAATATCATTCATCTCTAGTTCTTCCTTTCTTTCTAGTGTATGTTGTCTTTTTGGTAAATCTGCAAGGCCGCAAAACAGGCTTGCGCTTTGCCTTTCGTTCCTGTTTATCTTTGTTCTTCTGTAACATGGTTATAACTCCTTTACATCAAAGGTGATTTGTTCTGTGTACTTTTTATCTTCGTGCGGAATGTCGGCCACGATTTGCTCTATAGCTTTATATTCTTCTCCGTCTTTTTCGTATCTTGTGCTAATCCAGTAATGAACATTACCGTCGTAAGCCTCACCGTTGGTTTTCAGGTCGTCTAAAATTTTAAAGAAATCTTCTGCTTTCATTGTTAAATCCTTTCTATCAATTGAATGGCGTAACCTCTTCGGAAACGATTTTGTCCCCTTTTCGGTAATAGCGGTAAAAATGTGAATCGCCTTGTGCGTCCACGTTCCGTTCATACTCATACCGGCCAACCTTTAAGCGGCCCTCTTCAACCAGAGTAATGAAGTGGTCAAATCTAAGGTCTGTCTTTTTCATTTTGTTTACCTCGCTTTCTGTGCTTTTATTATAGCAGATTTCAGATACAAAGTCAACACTAAATATAAAATAGGAATGATTACTGAATACAAGAGTAACCACAACTATTAAAATAATTATTTACTAACTCATCTCAATCATATCATTATAATTATTTTAATAGTTAAATTTAACAACAAAAGAAAAAAGATGGTATTTCTACCACCTCTTTTCTGATTATTTTGTTTTAGTGCTTTGAAAACTTGACCGCTTCACCATTTTTCAGATTAAAGCACTTCTTGCAATGCTGGCAATCACCATTACACTTAATAGCATAATCTGGAACTAAATCAGCGTGTTTGCCGTCGTCCATATATGCCATGGGAACGGAAGTTTCGTTTTCGGGAAGAAAATCATTCCAAGCGCTAAAAACGATATTAAAGTTACTGGGAACTTCACCCATTGCAATAACAGTGCTTGCAACTTCAAACTGTTTCGTAAATGCAAGGAACTTAGTTTCGGGGTTGTGCTTTGCAATCTCACAACAAGCAAGCAAATAATCCGTGTTGAAAAAGTCGCCGCTAACATTGAATCTGAACAGGCGATATTCGTTCATATCAATAAACAGGTCGCAAGCCTTAACAAATTCATTATAGCGTTTATCTTGCATCAATGCAACGGTGTTATCAGTGTATGCTTTTCGCACACTGGGATAAATCCGAACCATCTTGCAAGCATAGCACCCATCTTTTGCACACGGCGCGTTCTTTGCACAAGTGGTGACAGGAAGAACAGAGAAAGAGCCGACACGGTGCATTTTGCTGTTGCCCTCAGAGAAGCTAAAACCCTTAATACGCATAATTTGTTACCTCCAAAATGTTTTGTGTGTTTCGTTTGAACTGGCATAAGTATACACGAAGACGAAACAAAAGTCAAGTATTTTTTGAAAATTCTTTTGAATATTTTTTGTTGTGAGTATACAACTATAGGTTGTTACTGTATCTGGTGGAAGTGATGGAATAATTATTTTAATAGTTATTATTATCCTATAAACCCTATATCCTAGTATGAAATAGACAAATACTAGTTTCATTACACTAACCCACAAACCCAGTATACATATAAAAAGCCCAGCTCTACACACGCAGACACAAAAAGCGGGAGCGAGCTGACTATTAAAATAATTAAGTCCAGACATACATACACAAAATAAAGTGGGCTATCTGGTGTATATGTGACGTGTAGAAGTGGAGCGCTAGTAATTATTTTGATAATTAAATTCTGGTATAGGCATAAACCTAGTAGGATAGTTGGTAGTAACAAAAGTGGAGTCTAAAATCACGATTTTGTGACAAAACGAAAATTGCTGTTGACATCTGGTGTGAAGTATGATATATTTATGTAAAGGACTTTGAAAAGAAAACATAGATAAAACTTGGTATAGTATCTCTATGTATATTATAAATTATTATATGTATATATGTATTAGTATATATATAATGGTATTATAATATAGTTAGTGCAGGATAACTATGTTTACTTGATGTCGCGAAAACATAAAAGGATATGATTTTCTGGTGTTAGCTTTGTCGGCAAGGTCTGCGCTCTGCTTTATGTGACCTTGCATTTCTTGCCGATAATCTCAGTGTGAGACATTTCTGCCTATACAGATAAAAACGGAAATGGTGTAGTTATTTTCCGGTATGGGAAAAGTTCTGGTTAAATTGGAAAATATTTACGGGAAATCTGTTTTTAATTATCGGCTGTTCTGGAATGAGGATACAACTGAGCCGCTCTAATGGATGAGCTGGCTCAATGTAGTGTGCAGAAGTACATTTCTGGTTAAATTTACAGTTTTGTATGGCTGTACTAAACAAAATCTATTCCATTAAATCTAACCGATAGGGAAGATTCTAAGCTCGTAGAGCTTGGGATTGGAGTATGATTTTGGGAGAATGGTGGTAGAGTTGGGAGTAATATGTCATACACTCACCACTGACGTGTACTGTTCGTGTATGACGTACAGTTTGTAGACAATAGAAATTTGCAGAATGAGTAAATGGTGGTGTGAGAAAAAATAAATAGACTGAGAGCAGGATAAAATAAAAGCCAACTGTTTACGCAGTTGGCTTTAAAAATTAGTTAATGGTATTTGATACAAAATTTTGATTGAAATTTTTGGTAAATATAACTGTAATCAAAATTTTGTAGATATAGTTTGTATTTTGGGTAGAAATGAATGGAGTTTGTATATTAGATTAGATTTTAGTAGCTTGTAAAAGTAGAGGTGTATAGCGGTAGATTTGAGATGCCCAATAGAGTGTGAGGAATCCGTATAAAACTAATGAAATAAAACCTTCGGTGTATTCATAGGCTTTTTGTTGATACATTAGTTTGTAAATGTGCAAAATGTCTGAGATGAAAAAGAAGAGAGAAATTAGTAACCAGATAATGTAATATAATAGCATAATTGTACAGTTTGTAAATGATTTTGGATTGTTAATTTGTAATATTTAATTCAGCAGATTGTACTTCATAAACACAGTCACTTTCGTCCATGTAGCCGAGTGCACTATCTGTGAGGTCTACACAATTACAACAGCCATCTTTTGTTTCAAGTGTTTTCATAAAGTAATGACTAACTCCATTAATCTCGTAACGAAACACATCTCCGGGTTTTAATGCGTAAAATTTAACAAGAGCAGAAGGCGTATGAATGATAAGTGTCATAGTTTGTAAATCTCCTTAGAAATGATTATTATAAAGACCAGAAAGAATATACTCATAGAAATCAATGTTCTTCTTTAAATTTTCGATTTCAGAATTTGGAGTATTAGGTTTCCTCTGTGAGTTTGTATACTTGATATTAGATTTAGACAGGAGCTTTTCTGTAATTTCAATAGCAGTTTGTTTATTCATAATTATAATTAAAATTTTGTCTTATAAAATTTGTAAATTCGATACATTAAATTACTTTGTAAAAACGTGAGCTGTATTACACATGAGCATGGCGCGGGTCATTAGACCAACGCCACCAATTCTGGGCGTGATATCAAAGCAGTAATTATATTTATCAGAGCGTAGCTCTTCTGACACATCGCCATACTGTTTACCATCGTCTCCATAATTGATACCAACATCAATGATTAGTTCAGGACAAGAACCGGTATTTTCATAGCCGCTAATTTTACTATTCCATTTACCATCAATCATATTAGGAGTTAAGAAATTCATACGACCAACAGCGGTAATAACAACGTCAGAGCGTAGAATAAGTTCGTTCTTGGTATAAGTTTCAATTGTACTATTTACAGAGAAAACATTACAATGACGCTTTAGAAGCATATCAACCATTGGCTTACCAACAATATCAGATTGTCCAAAAATAAGAACATTCTTGCCATCAAGGTTATAGTCGATTGAATCAAAAATCTTCATTACACCAAGCGGAGTGCAAGGATAAAATTCAGAATTTTTGTTAAATCCATCAACATCAGCCCAATCAGGAATCTTAATATTCTTTACATTGATATGTTCAGGAACAGGAAGTTGTAGAATAATCCCAGAGCACACATATTCAAACCCGTCAACCATATAGGTATCTTGACAATCATCAATTTCTTTCTGAATTTTTTCCTCGGTAGTATTCTCTGGAAGTTTAATAAGTTCAGCATGGATACCTACTTCGTCAGAATCCTTTAGCTTCCCACGAATATAAGCGTTGGAAGCTAAATTATCACCAACCTGAACAATGTAAAGACACGGAATAATTTTTTCGTTCCACATACGATTGATTTTTGCTTTCGCCATATCTTTGTATTTTTGTGCAATAGACTTACAATCAATAATCATCTTGTTTCCTCACTTTCTGATAGTATTATAGCGCAAAATTTAATCTTTGTCAAGTATTATTTTGTAAATCAGAGCAAAGTTTTATCTATCTGCGTCGTATAGCCATTTTTGAAAATACTGTTTGTAATTTTATCACCAATAATATTAAACGGGATTAGTTCCAGTTTTCCATCTTCAAGACCATAAGAAAGCCGATTTTCTTTAACAGAATCATAGCTGGGGTCGCTATCAATAAATTTATTATAGACATCCGTTGCGATTTGACGTTCTAGCTGACTTTTGGAAGTCTCAATTATGTTTAAATATCCTCTTTTAATCTCGTTAAATTGATGATTATCCCATAGCTTCTGAACTTTTACTTTACCGTTTTCATCAAGAACTGCAATAGGATAATTACCTTCATCATAATCATCCTGATACATCAATACATATACCATAATTATACCTCAGAATGCATATTTGTAAACTTCATTATAGACGGGCGGTTCAATTTCGTATGCCCTATCTGTTTGCTTGTCATATCTAAACCACATCTGTTTCATCTCAGGCATAGGATAGAAACCTTCATCAAATGCTTCGATAACGGCGTAGTTATAACAATGTCCAAAAACATCTAACTCATTATTCTTAACGGCATTGATAGCATCATCGAGATTTGTAAAATAACCAGCAGTCCAATCAGAATCAGCCATCCAATATATTGCTTTATGAGAAACGGGAGAACTGAAACGAGCATTCCCATCGTCTTTAAATTCATCCATTAAAGTTACTGTATAAATCATTTTTGTAAATCCTCGATTTGTGTTGTTACATTACTAATATACCACTTGTGTGTAAACTTATTAGTTTCAAGAATTGCATTATAGTTAGCTGCTTTGACCTCAAATGGTTGTTCGCCATCTGTGTATTCATTAATGTCTTTCAACATATAATCTACCGCATCAAATTGACTACTGAAAAACATAGGAATATAGTTGAAGTTATTATCATCGTATTGTGTTACGCACCAAATTTCATTAGTCATAAATACTCACCCTTTGTAAATCAAAATCTTTAGTCTCAAATGGTTCAGTGTAAAATTCTTTAACCATTTTGACACCTCACTTCGGAATTTTTTCTCCGAGTTCTTTATATGCCGCAATAAGTTTTTCTCTGAGTCTAGTTTGTTCCTTTGTATTCGCAAATTTATTTAAACTGTCAAGCAAACTCTGTGCAAGTTCTGCTTTCTCTCCATCGCTTGTATGAATAATATGGTTTAACTTATTAATTAGTTTTTTGCTACCAAAGTTAAAATAATCGCTACATTCTTGGACATATTCATAACACATTTCCTGACGTGCGTTTGAAGTATCATTGTAGTCCTTATATTTTGTATCAATACCGCCTTCGTCACAAAAAGCAATAAAGAAATCAGTAACAGCTTCACCAAAAAAGATAGGTTCAGAACCACGACTATGCAAAGAACTAACAAGACGTTCACAACCATACATGAGCTGTTCTGGTGTCCACCAACTATAAACTTCATCTCTTGTCATGCTTTATTCCTCTGTGTCCCAAAAATTCCAATGGTCAATGCTAATTTTTTCGTTTTCATCAGAAATAATATCTACCCAAGCGTTGAGAATTTCTCTGTAAACCGTCATGTTCGGGCAGAAATAACCGTCCTTGAATACGGGCATATCGTCATTACAGAGAATCCGCATAGCAGCAGCACATACAGCGGCAGAGCGAGAAACACCAGCAGAACAGTTGAAACAGAACCAGTCAACCTTGTTTTTATTGTCCAGAATGAATTTTACAATATTAGCTGCCTGAATATCTGTAATACAAGTACCCTCAATATCAGTAGTACAGTCATCAAATTTGAGAGGAAGGAAGTTAATTTTATCATAAGACTTATGAAAATCAATATGATAACCATTCGCTTCAGTAATAGAAATAAATGCAATTCTGCGATTATGTGGTTCACGAATAAATTCTTCTGCATCCTGTGCAGACATAACCATGAAGTCCCAAGAACCGTTGATACCGCCATTAAACATAGTTTTAATCATAATGTTTACCTCATATTCCGTTTTGTTACATTCCAAAAATTACCCAAAGATTCCATATTTCCACCAACGGAAATTTTTCTCATGTGAAAAGAAGTATTGCGGTCTGTATTAGGGTTGTGATACACAAAATCATTAATAGTATACTCTTTTGCACGTTTATTTGTGCGTTCTACTTCTTTGATTCTTCTTTTGTAATCACAAATCTTAGATTGTGCATTACAATAATTGGATTTCTTTTCAGCATCATCCCAATAGGTGATATTTTTCTTATGCTTCGGCTTATTCATCTCTGAAATCTGTTCGCACTCCTTAATGGTGCGCTCGTACATTTCAATTTCCATATTACTAACAGAAATAAGATTGTCAATATAGCTCTTTACAATTCCTGCAATGTTAGAATACCAATAGGGAATAGTTTCATAAATACCAAGAAACACATTCGCATAATCGTCAGAATAGATAATATAAAATTCTTTACAACCATCAGAAATATTTAACTTAGTAGAACGAAAACCATCTTCTTTTTTAACTGTGACAGAATGAAAAGAGAACACGTCTTCAATATTTCTATCCATATACTCTTGTACTTTCTTATAATTCAAATACATATTTGATACCTCCGTTTGTTTATCTTTAGTTTCTACAAGTATTATAACACAAAAAGGATAGGTCGTCAAGACCTATCCTAAAATTTAACAGGATTATTTTTGCAATTGATAAATATCTACGATTGAATACTCGTCATTCTTGAAAACTTTCTCAATGATTTTGTAAACATCATTCCAATTTGCGCCACCAAGACCACATCCAATACCATAAGGAATTGCAATGGTGAACTTGTCAATAAGTTTACTCTGTTCTCTAAGACTTAAAAATGCCTGAAACAACGCTTTTAAATCTGTTTGTTGCTTATCTCTGCCATATCCTACTTGCCCAAACAGATTTGCTATATAACGTGTATATGGTAACGGCATAGTGTCGTCAGAGTTCATAGTTAATTGACATTGCCCAAGTAAAAGTTCTGGTCTATATGAAAATTCATCACATAATTCTTTATAATAGTCAAAATTTTCTGGATATTTTTGTTTCATTTGTTTTGCAATACCAGCGCCCATTGCACCCAAACAATTTACTTGATGACAGATAATGGCAGAGTCAGAAAGAAAGATGTCTTTAAATTCATGTTTTCTAATCATATTATTCACCAAGTTGTAACAGATTTGTATTTGTGCTCAGATAATAACTAGGATTGCACATAATATTTTCATAATCATCTGCGCCCTGAAAACTATCAATAACCTGTTTTTCTTCTTCTGTCATATCATTGTAGTGTTTCTTTCCGTAAACAGGAGGCAACCAGTTTTTCTTTCCGCTTGCGTAAATATTGAAACGCTTGAGCAAATCTAAATCTTTCCAGAGCAAATGACACGTTCCTTTGCGGAAAAACGTAACATAGAAATATTTTGTTTCAATTTTCCTATAATTACATTCATCTCTTGCCTTTGTAATTGCTACGTTTAGATTGATATCGTCTGTTTTACCCCCATCCAGATAATTCAAAGCCTTTTGAATGTCTGACAAAAATTCTACGCAATTATAAACATTGAGTGGGTTCTTGTCCCATTTCCAGTCAGAAAAAGAACCATTGCAAGGAAGAATAACTTTCTTATTTACCATGTGGGCTTTATTTGTTTTCCAACCGCTGTAATAATGAATATTGTTTTCCATCTCAGGAACATAAGAAAACTTAGAGGAAAGTTTATCAAACAAGTCAAGAATAGTCTTTTCAATACCATCTTGTAGACCAGCATTCATATCATTCATTAGTGTTTGAATGTTGAACATGGTGAAATCATATTCTGCAAACTTGCTAATCATTGAAGAATATTTGTCCTTCAAATTCTTTGTAAGCATCCCAGTAAACTTTTCATTGTTTAACAGAGAAGTCCAATACTTATGACGTGTTAGATTGATAAATTTATTCTTAGGAGAATCGGTGTAGCCAACAGCTTCATTTCCAACTTTCAAAGAAAGATTAGAATAATTACCAGAATCCCCAACAACATTACGGTTCAGATAAGGAAGCAGAGCATTAAATTCATCAATCAGAGACAGACCAAGTTCCATTTCCTCATTATACTGAGCAATCAAATCCTCAAGAAAATTAGTGGTTGTCAGCTTAGAAGAATTTTCTCCTGTTGATTCTCTGTATTCTTTTGCCTTCTGAAACTTTTCGTAAATCTCACTGTAATGTTCTGGCTCTGGAATATCAATATAAATCAGAGCAACACGAACGTCTGTCTGACGTTCTGCATCACTGAATCCATTATCTACAAACTGAATCTTTGCTCCAAGGTCATTCAGTGTATTCATCAGGAATTTACGCTTGTTAGAATACAGATTCAACAGGGTTTCAGCATTAAGAATGCAAAGAATTTTTCCACCATTTTCTTGTTGCATCTGAATCGCTTTCATCAAATGTTCATCACCATTTGCAAAAGGTGGATTCATAAGAATTAAGTCATAATGCTTCTTGCTTGCAAATGTCATAAAATTATTATGAATAATTTTTACATGGACATAAGTGGAGCGCTCTTTTACTTCTTCTTTTAGCTGTTTAAGTTCTGCAATTTGTTCGTCAGTTAGACCTTCATAGTCATCTTCTTTCCAGAGATAACGGCGATTCTGACTAATTTCATACATCTTGTTGTTAAATTCTTGAACACGCTGACCACAAAATTCATAGTTCAGAATACCACGAAGATTAGGGTCAAATTCAATAGCGTCAACATTGCAAGAAGCGTTATTATAGTCTTTCTTATTAACACCTTTTTCTGCAAGAGATTCTTGATATTTTTCATTCTTATAACAGCCGAATGCTTTTAGTAAATCGCCTTTACCAGCAGATGGTTCAAGAACCTCACGGACAGGCTGAGTATCAATCATATCAAAAAGCTGATATGCAACAGATTTTGGGGTAGGATAAAAGCCATTTTGTGCTTCTGCTGTAGAGACAAGATTATTCATAAAAACCTCATATATTAATTATATTTTACAAAACTTGTATTTTTTAATCTAATAACGCACCAGCATGGTTCTTGACAATACGGACAAGTTGCGTAGGCTTCGTTGTCTTTGATTGTAATACCATGTTCAAATTCTTCCATCTCGAAAAAGCATCCACACTTTTCACAAATAAATGAATAAGTTTTAGGTTTCATTCCCGGAATTAAAATTTTCATTTTTCATGCTCTCCTTTGAATATTTCATACCTTCAAGACAATTTACGACAAGTACACCTAAGTTATCCCAAGTGATATAACCTGTATTGTCGTCACGACTTGTCATCCAAAGTGCAGTAAGTTTATTATCATAATAGACACCAAGAATCTTTTGATACTCTGGCTCTGTAAACAAAATCCAATATAATTCTGCGATATCTATTTTGTCTAAATTACCTTCTTCGTCTGTAAAACTAATGTCATCACTGACAGGACATTTATCTACACAGACCTTCGTAAAACTCATATCCACACGCCAACGAGAGACATTTAACGAGTTAATTTCAACATTCCATAATTCAATTTTAGATGGGGCTATAACATTTGTCATCTAGGTACACCTCCAATAAAGTTTTGACCAATTTTGTATGTTAAATCATAATATTTCTTGTAAACCACATTGACCAATTCGTTATACTTTTTTACTGCTTCCTCATAGGTGTCTGCAAAATAATAGCTTGAAGCATATTGACGCAGTTCAATAGTATACTCATTCTCTTTATTCGGGACAAAACGTCTCCAACAGCTATCATCTTTAACGATACCAAGGGTAGGTTTACGATTTACAATAGGTTTAGTTCTACCATAGCGAAAACCAACACAATATACCTCTTTATCAAGAGGAACAAACTGCCAATTATAGACCATATTACACCTCACACAATATAAAAACCGCGAACTACTTTGTCGTCCAATTTTTCCGTAGAGAAAATAAAACGAGTTAGACCGGGGCGGTCGCCATGTTCAGAAGACGTAATATGGTAGACATAATTCCACCCAGCCTCCTTATATTTTTGTCCGATAGCATTTCTAGCGTTCACAGGGTATTCACCGTCAATAATCGCCTCTTCCCACTTGTTCCAACCATGATAGTTTTTAATAGAACTATCAATCTTCTTTTCAAGTTCATCAAGTTTCATATCACGTTCTTCAAGTTCTTTCGGAGTAATCATATTAACACCAACCTTTCTACAAATATTATAACATAAAAAATCCAGAGTGTCAATACTCTGGATTAAATTTAACGATAAATTATTTTTGATTTACATATTGCGTCTCCCATTTAAAATCTTTCCCATCAAGAAACCTATCCATCTCTGACTGGCAATCTTGTAATATCTTTGCATGGTTGTCTTGTGATTGATGAATTAAATCGGCAAGATATTTTAGGGATTCTATCTGAGCAGAACGTACAGAATCATCATTAGAAACCTTATCTGCTTCATTAAAATAATTACGCAATTTAAGATAGTCTATTGAAGATTTTTGTACAATAAATATAGGTTTATAAAGGCCTCTAATGTTATGCCTATTATTTAGCCAGTCTATCATCTCATAACTATCACCGTTCCATGTGTATGCAATAAACATACCGCGTTTATGTTCGTAATATCCACCCCAGTCACAATCTTCTCGTACTGTAACGTGCCGAATATTAAGTTCTGGAACAGACAATAAACTATGGATTTGTTCAAAACTCATTTTTGGAAGGGTATACGGAGCGATTGAATCATAATTAAAAATCTTAATCAGTTTTTTATAGACAACATAGTTTGGAATAAAATGCGCCAAATAAACACCGATAATAATAATTAAAAGTCCCAGTAATCCTTCAATCATCACTTATCACCATTGCCATCATATCCGTTTTGGATAATATCAGTAATCTCTTCGATAACGTCACTAATCTTGTTTACAGTATCAGGATATTTAATACTATGGTCTACATCAAGAAAAGTATAACCATAATGGTTCGCCCACTTCTCAAACTCTGCAATCATGGCAGTAGAAATCTGAATTGAAAAATGCTGAATTAGAATAACAACGATAAGAATAATAATAACACAAATTAAAACACCATAAATCATTAGAATGGACAATCCTCCTGTTTCTCTTTTTTCTTACTCTTAATTTCTTCTGGAATGTCTTCCTCGTTCCAGATGTTAGTTACAAATACACGCTCATTATTAATTATGCAAGTAAACCCTCTGCCTTTATGGCGGGATAAGGAATTGCCTTTCTCCTTTCAGTCAACATATTATGTCTAGTTTCTAAGAATTTTAGTTTCTTATAACTAACACTGCCTTTGTTTACTTTTTCTCCAAAGAAATTACGAATATCGAAGTACCCGGTTTTTCTTCTACCAAAAATAAAATATTCTTTACTATTGTGTTTTACCTTATCAAACAATCTAAATCCTTTAACGAGATATTCCGCTTGATTATTCTTCCTAAGTCCACCTCTAAGAATAGACATTTTTTGAATCTGTCTATTGTGACATCTTGCTTTCTTCTGGTAAAAATAATATCCTAAAGGTTTTGCATCTGGATTACCGCTAATACAGCGAGCGTCCACATAATGTTCTTTAGGTAAATTATAAGTAATTCTTGTATCTTTAGTAATATATCCATAAGTTTCTTTTACATTTGGATAAATTTTTCTTAATTCAGATAATAAAGTTTTTCTCATAATACCCATAAATGCAGCATCTCTAAAAGACATACCTCTGTGAATAGACTTAGGCAATTTAACAGAGCCATTATGATAACCCTTATGGCAAGTCTCACACAATGTAATTAAATTGTTTGGCGCATTACCGCCTATCTTACGAGATTCTATATGATGCACGTTTAGCACTTTATCTTTAGACTTGCCTTTGCAACATTGACAAGTATGGTTATCTCTAAACAATACATATTCTCTCACATTCCAGAAATCTCTCTGCTCTCCCTGTTGATATTCTTCGCCAGAAATATCTGGATTTTTAATCTTCTGAATATCAAAAGAAGCGGTCTCAACGATTAAATTTTTAATAGGCAAAATCTTATAAACATTATTGATAACCGTTAAGTGCGTATGAATCTTCTGTTTCACGCTAGGTGCTAACCAGCCAGTCTTTTTAGTAGAAACGCGATTATTAAATCTAGCCTTACGGTATCTGGTTTTTCTGATACGTCTTAAATGCCTTAATTCTCTACGAGTAGAAATTAAATCAACAATATCATTTCTTAATTCAACATCTGCTTCATAAAGAACTTTTTCTTTAGTAGTAGCTGAAACTCCAATATGTTTACTACCAGCGTCAATACCAAGATTAATTTCTTGAACATATCTAGTAGAATCATATAAAAGTTGAATTGTAAAAGGACATCTTTTAACAACTTTTGCTTTCTTTTCTTTTAATAAACGCCTAACCTTACCATGCCGTTCAGTAGGCATTAAAGGTTCTCCGTCTATTGCTAATACATAGACCATTTTCTAACCTCTTAATAGTAAATCAGAGTAAAACTCTGTAGTGTAACCTTCGCCAATGTTGTAATAGTTTTTACATCTAGCACACCGTTCCTACCACTCAGAACTTTTAATACTAGATAATAGAGCAAAGAACTAGGTTAAACATTCTTTGGTATTATGACTAAAACAACGTAGTTCTCGAAGAGCTTAGGCTAGTCAACTAGCGACTTATAAAGTCACATACCTTTACAGTGTGTGGTAGTTGACATACTTTTTAACACGAATAAGAGACATGATAGGAGAATCAGTTTTTGGATTGAAATGGATAGTATTACTCGCTAAATCTTCAAGAAAAGTATTACCTAGTACAAACTCTTCCGTAGAAAAATCATAACAGCCCATGCACACAGAGAAGTCAAAAGAATTTAGCACGTCCTGTGCAGTAGGATATTCATGCTTATAAATTAGCTGAATAGTTTTACCATTTTTAGCAATAGTAATAGCATAATCACTCTTGAAGTTTGTTCCATAAGATTCTTTGTTAAGAAAACGTATGATATCTTCTTTGTACTTAAAGAAGATATCATAATCGTTAATATCCTTATTGGCAAAGATAGAAGTAATAGCACCACCAGCCAAATAACATTCATAGTCTGAAAATATATCATAAAGGTCGCCAAGTTCACGCTTTAACTTGCGTTTCTGCCAATCATACATTACAAATTCCTTCCAGTTTTAGTAAGAAAATCTTCTTTCAATGCTTTGTTAAGTTGTTGTTCATCCATGATTTTAACATGAGGATAAATACTGCGGTAATATTTGACAGAACTTTTTGCGTTTTCTTCGTTTGTGGAGTAAACGTTACGAATAATCATTGCAGTATCGAAACACACAACCCATCTGTAATCATCCATTATTACATCTCCTAGCCGAAAGAATTTGTTTTGCAAAATATACTCTATTATCATTAAGGCAAGAACGATACCCGTTTAATTTAAGAGCAAGGGCTGCTAGTATAGCGTCTTCAAATGTGTTATACTCTGTGAATACTGCCGGATAACCTTCTACATACGGATAATAACAATGATGGAAACCGCTCTCAGAAGTCTTATGAGTCTCTTCTACGACAAACAAAGAACCATCTTCGCTAATATCGTGAGAAATAAAACCATATTCAGAAAGACTTGGATTACCTCTGGATTTACGATACAGGTCACAAACTTCAACTCCACACATGATTATTCCTCCATAGGCTTATCAATCAATTTTTCGAGAACCATAACCATATCTGCCACTTTTGTAGAAGATTTTGTATTCATATACTTCATTGCAACAGCCGCAAGAACTGCACTGTCATAATCAAGATAACAACAACTGCCTTTTATAACCGTTTTATCAGAGACATACGGATAATAATACTTATGCTCTCCACTGGTTTCTTCTACGATATACATACCATCCCCAATTTTTGAGACATCATAGTAACAATTGTTGTCAGGATAGCGATTCTTGAACAATTCTGCAATATCAGCGCATTCTTTCTGTAGCGCTTCATAGGCAGTGTAAGCACCGTATACTCTACACTTTTGATAATACTGATTCTTTTTGTTAAAGAATGTTTCCATATCAGGATAGGCATTTTCCTCTTTTTCGAGATATTCTTTGTTAGGCATAATCATTACAAACTCACTCCTCAATAATCGGTTCAATAATTTCAAGGTTCATTTTTCCACCGTTATCATCTGGAATAAAGATAACTTTGCCATAAGAATCTAAATCCAGAACGTTATCTCCATACCACTTAGAATAATCAATTGCCAGTACAAAATAGTTGTTATAATTCAATAAGAATCTGCCTGTATACTCTCCATAACGAACCTTGTCACCAACGCAAAGATAGCGACCATTTTTATCCTGAATGCCAGTAACATCCCCAATGTGATATCTCGGCTTTGGAGTTCTGTGCTCACGTTTTGCCATATTTATTTTCCTTTCTACATTCATTGCTTCTGTAAGTATTATATCAAAAAGAGCCAGAGTTGTCAATGCTCTAGTTCAAAATTTCTTGTTAAATTTTACTCAGCATTCAGACCAGCGTTCATAATATTGGCTATTACTAGCTTTCCACATCACTTCAACAAATGTTTCTGCCTGTTCGATAGAGTTAAAATCAAAGTCTAGCCAAACAGGTTTATCCAGTTTACCCGGCTCTTCGTTGTCGTTATTAAAAGTTACACTGGCTTTTACGCTGATTCCGTGGTCGTGATAATACTTCATATAATTATAAAACTGAAAGTCAATAAAGTATTTCTTGCCAAAATCATCGTCAAAACGCTTTTGATATGAATAATCAAATACATCTATACGACTATTAGGAATCCACTTTTTATAACCATGCTCTATTAGTTTCTTTTCAAAATCAGAACAAGAATCTCGACTGTAAAATACCAACTTTATTCACCTCTCAATCATATCTCCAAACATCTGGGGTTCTATAATAAATTAACGCATCTCTAGCCATCCATCTGCCACTAGTAGAATAATATTCTTCATATTCATCATCGTCATATCTAGCAATAACATTACTGTTTGGAGTAGGCGAACACTGTTCGGGGTCATTCCAGTCTGTCAAACTTGCTTCCGGCCAGTCTAATTTATTACCGCAATTGCCACAAAATCTATTGCGATTTCCGCTATTATTATAAAGATAAGTCTTGCTAGAACAGCATTGACACATACAAGTACCAGATTGGGCAAATGGATTATTAAGCATCTTCTCCCCACTCCTTAACGATAATACCAAGATTATCTTCTAACCATTTAGCAACAATATGCCTATGGCAAAAGTCATCAGATTTTTCGTAACAGAGTAGTACACAGTCCTTACCAACAGACAGTTCATGAAGTTTATTATAAACATCTTGTGGGTTTAAATTATCAAGAACCTCGGAATAGAAATGTTTAATATAAAAGTCATTATTGTGATTCCTCTTCCATTCCATAAAAAATCCATATTTAGGAGCAAGAGCCTTGTATTGAATACCTGTATAATATTCAGGTGCTTTACCAGCGATTGAAATCCTTACAATATCTTCTGGAATCTTTTTTGACTTGGCGTAATAGCTTGTGTAAATGGTCATGCTTCCCACCACCAATCACAGGAATTTTTACTCTTTTCTTCTCTATCGTTTTCTGCCTTTTCTAACTCCGTATGATAGATGGTTAGATTCTTCTGAAGCTCAGAAATCTCCTTTTCTGTGTCAGAAATCATCCGTTCATACTTTTCAACATTATCATTCCAGCAAGAAGTAAAATAAACTTCTTTATATCCAACGTCTTTTAGTGGTTTAATATAAGAATCAACATCATAACACGGAACTTCTTTGACAAGAATCTCATCACCAGTCTTTACTTTTACAGTACAGTCTTCACCATTACGATAATCATAGCTTGCATGAGAGGTATAATCTACACAAAATTCTTTATCCATCATTCTTCACCTTTATTCAGCTCTCAATCATCCCAAAACCAATCACAAAGATTATAATAATAGCTCATTTCTGCATATTCCTTCTTGCGTTCAAGCAGTTCCCTTGCTCTTTTCAAGTCTTTTTCTGCCTGCTTTACACGCTTTTCTTGTGTTTCAATATCATAATCTATATATTCTTTTAGATACACTTGATGATAACCAAGCTCTTGCAACATATCAGCATACTCGTAAGACTTATATTCAGGAATTTCTTTTTTAGAAATTTCATCACCATTTTTAATCTTGATAGTTGCTAATTCATTATTATCGTCACATTGCTTTTCGTCGTCAGTATACATACGATATTGAATACAAAATTCCTTAACCATTATTTCCACCTATTCACTTTGCAAATTTACCAACTAGGATTAATTCTTTAACTTCGTCTCTACTAGGATATTTACCACAACCACCACGAGCTTCTGGGCAATACAGCAGACGGTCACACTGAGGAACTAAATATTCAGATAGTTCTGGTATAACTTCAAGAACTGCATCGCGCATCTTAATAGCAAGCTGGCGGTGAACATCTTCTGTACGAGTACACAGACGCATATTCATATAATGAATAAGTGCTTCAATAGTAAACCCAATACACACAGCGCTATAAGTCGCCATAGGAAGAACATAACGAGCCTGTTCATTTGCGCGTTCATTAGATTTGCCAGAATCAATAATATAATTCTGGATTTCATCGTAAAGAGCGACAGTATCTTCCATGTGCTTCTTGTATTTATTTAGAAGCTCTTCATTGTTCTTGATTTCAGCAGGAATTTCATAACCAAAGGAATCCTTATTAACGTACCTGAATGATTGTACGTTTTTAAATACTCCTACTTCATGACGAACCATCTGGTCAATTACATAGCGTGGACAATCAGTAATCTTAAAAATAAAATAAATTCCACGACTACCAGAAAAATGTCCAGATTTCATGCAATGCTTCCCGATTGCATCCGGACTTTTAATTGTGCTATCGTAGCACACAGAAGCAACCTGACTCCATGTTGTAAACAAAAGCTTTATTTCATTTTTATTAATTAATTCTACGTTCATTAACCATTCTCCTTTTTAATGAGAAATCATTACAAGATTAATAGAACTTACAAGATAGGTTGCGCCATCAATAACAACTTGAACCTGTTCTCCGTCATAATCACGCCAACTATCAAGTTTGCCCTCAACAATCGTGCCATCCGGCATTTTAATCTGGGCGTAATCATAAGAATAAGTCAGGTCAATCACCTGTCTATTGCAACCGCAAAGAACAGACATTCCAATTGTTGCTAGAAAAATAGCAATACACTTTTTCATATCAAGTCTCCATTTCTTTCCAAAAATCCAATGCTCTACCAATAATAAAAAGTTTTTCCGTTGAATAGCTTTTATCAGTTGATTTAATGCTTCTGCTGACTGGTTTGTGCCAGATTTCTGTAAAATCATCCGGCATATTTTCTTCACTAACAATTACAATATTGTCACGAGAAAGCTTACGGCAGATATCGTAAAATCTATCGTAATCGAAATTTTTTGAAACACCGTATTGCTTTGTTCCTTTATATGGTGGGTCAAAATAAAACACAGCGTTTTTGAAAAGGTCTAGTCCGTCCCAAGCCCAATCATTAATATCAGAAACAAGAAAACTAATTCCGGTTAAACTTTTAGCCTGTTCCTCAAGATTTCTCTTGCATTCCTGATAATAGTCTCGATAGTGCTCTCCATTCTTTGTTTTTTCATATCCCGGCTTGGCATAACCCCCGTCAAAGAAACGACCATTATATGACGCTAAGAAACCAACATTGCCAACATACCAATCTGGATATGTCTGTTTGCTTGTGCCATTGTAGAAATCTCGCACCTTATCGTATTCTTCCTTTGAAACACTATCAGCAAGTGAACCATCAAGTGCAACACGGCTTAATAGAGCAATAAGATACTTGTTTGCATCAAAACCAACTCTACTAAAGCACTTAATCTTGTCAATAATGTTGCCTCCGCCGACCATAGGTTCATAGTATTCGGTAGCGCCAGATTTATCAATGAAAGATTGGATAATTGGAACGATATATTTTGCAATCCTAGATTTAGAACCCATGTACTTCATCATTCATCATCCTCATCATCGTAATCATGCTCTAATTCATAACTATCAATTTGACTTTGAATTTCGTCTTGCATTTCAGATTGTAAAGCACGAACGTAGTCATCACCTAGAACCGCTCTGGCTTCATCAAGCAATTCATCTAGTGTGTAATAGTAATGAGGAAATCCATCTTTATCATAAAAATATCCAACCATTTAATCACCTTCCTTTGTCCACCTGAAAGCCGCTTCTTTCCAAATATCAATACAGAAAGCAATAGCACGTTCGAGATATGAAGACTGGTCATATTCAGTATTAAGAATTACTCGCATTTCATTCGGAATAAACCCGTTGTGTTCAAAATCTTGCGTTAGATTAAAGTATTTCTTTAATTCGTTATCCGAAAGCAACTGAACCCATTCAGCACGTCCCATTTATATCACCTCTAAATATATTATACCATAAACAGATTAAAACATCAATAGCAGTCTACAATTTTTCGTCGAATTACACAACAAAAGTACATAAATACATATAAATTTGCAACAATATTACATATATTTTGAGGATAAAACTTAGTTTTTATCAGACTCAGCTAACTGAAGCTCTTCCAACGAAAATGAAAGTCTTCCACCTCCGCAAAAAGTAGTGAACTCAACAATGGCAGTATCTCCGTCAATTTCATCAATAATACCTTCACACCAATCTCCTGCGTAAACTTTATCTCCAACTTTCACAATCAATTCTCCTTAATCAAATTAACACTTTATTGACGATGTTTATATCGTCTCTCTTTATGAGTATTATACCAAGAGAGAATAGGATTGTCAACCCCCTATTCTCAAATTTAACAAAAAAATTATAGAATTTTTAATACACGATTATGGCGCACTTCTAATTTCTTAGAATTGTACATCAACGGGGCTGCTAATTACTTAGTCTTACTATCCCTCCGTAGTGGACAACGCCCTACCCACATATATTATATCACATATTATTCAATTTTGCAAGTCCTAAGTTTCTGATATTGATAGCTGCATTAACATCTCTATCAAGATGTTCTCCACAACTAGGACAAACCCATCTTCTATCGTTTAGTGTTAGTTCGTCATTGATGAACCCACAACAATGGCAAGCCTTAGAGGACGGAGCAAATCTGCCAATCTTGACAACTTTAGAACCATTCTTTAGTGCTTCCCATTCGAGAATTTGAACAAATTCATAATAAGCAAGGTCAGAAATTTTTCTACCCCAAAGTTTCTTCATTGCTTCAAGATTCAAGTCTTCAATGCAGATAATAGAGTATTCTTTTACCAAAGAATTGGCTAACTTATAGAACCAATCTTTGCGACTGTTGGAGATTTTTCTATAAATCCTGTCCAGTTCTTTAATTGCTCTCTTTCTGTTATTGCTTCCTAATTTACATCTTGATACTTTTCTGTTGGCTTTTCTTAACATTTCTAGGTTTTGTTTGAAATATTCAGGAGAGTCTATAACTGAGTAGTTGTCCAGATTTAAGAAATGTTTCATTCCGAAATCAATACCGATAGCATTACCTACTCGTGAACTAATTTCTTGCATTTCTTGTTCTGTAACTACAAATATATAAAAATCTCCCAATCTATCTCTTTTAACTGTAACTGTTTTAATTTCACCTTGAATTTCTTGATTCTTAAAATATTTATAGTCTCTTTTCATGATTGTAATAGTATTATCGTTATGAAAAGAATAACCAGCTTGTTTTAATGTAAAACTAGAATACTTTGCAACCTTTTTGAACTTAGGAGGTGATTTCTTCCCGGATTTACCATTCTTAATATGGTTGAAAAACGCTTTATATGAGCGGTCAATACGTTCGGCGACATTCTGAATAGCTTGCGCATTCAACTCTTTCCAGTAAAGATATTTAGACCTTTTCTTTAGTTTTGTAATGTGCTTTTGCAGGTCATTAAGAGGAAGGGGTTTCTTGTATAATTTATAATAAGTTCTGTGTACCGCTATGCAATAGTTCCAAATGTATCCGGCAATATTAACTCCGTCATTCAGAATCTTATTTTTCTTGCTATTATATAATTTATACCTATAGGTCTTAATTATCCTAATAAGAAATCACCTCCTTTTATATAAGTATTATACTACAAATAAAATTATAAATCAATAGATAGAACACGATTGTACAGCCCATGAACATGGTCAACATCTTTGTCCATATGATAGTGACCGTGGAACCAGTCTTTATAATCCACATTATAATCAATCTCTTCAAGATAATCAGTAAGAACGTCCGATTCATAGAACCCATAAGGGTCATAATAAGTCATAATACTTGTTGGAGCGCAATGAGTTAGAATGTAATCTACTTTATTGTTGTTCTTTTCAAGATTATCCAGACCGTGTTCCATCATTTTTGCAGATGGAATCTCTTCTTTCCACCAAGAAATATGCTCTTTTCTGCACCATTTATCATGCGAAGTAGCACCGCCCATTACGAAGAATTTCTTGCCTTGTAGATTATAGATATCGCCATTATTAAGATAATAAATGCTATCCGCAATTTGACGTGCTTGACCACCATGAAAATCAATTAGGCCATAATTGCCATAAATATTATCATAGTTAGAGTGGTTTCCCGCCACACACAATGTAGTCCAAGGACGGCTATTATACCAATTAACCCACCACTTTGTTTCTTTAGAATAATCCCACCAAAAACCACAATCTCCGCAAATAATTACATAATCATTCTTTGTCAAATTTTTGCCTTCTGGAAAGAATGTAGTATTTAGTTTTGCGGAGTCATGGTTTAGGTGAATATCACCTGTTACATAAATCGCCATTATAAATACCTCTCTACAATATAACTCAAATTACCAGTATAATGAATTTCCCTAATTCCTAAATCTCTAATTGCTTTACTGCACGCTCCACAAGGCTTGCTCAATGCGATTTCGCCCTTCTTGGTTTCTCTGTAAATATAAAACGTAACCTTGCTAAAGTCAACGTCCAAATCCTTAATCTTGTTGATACAGGCGATTTCTGCATGAGTACCATGTTTATTAGGGAGAATGGGATAACCACGATATTTGTTGTAAGACTCTTGCAGAGGGCTTGTCTTGGTGGTATTCCAACTAATTGCAATTACTTTATTTTTATAAACAGCGCAACAGCCTAAGTGGAACGTAGGATAGTCGCTAAATTCACTGGCTTTCTTTGCAAAATCAAACCCTCTACTGTCGTTCATAGCCTTACAAAAACTCCTTCAAAATCTCATCGTCACAGTGGTCAAGAACTGGAACTTCTACAATTTCATACCCAGCTTCTTTAATTACGTCATCCATATTATCAGAATTTAACAGATGAATTAGGCGTTGTGTTTTTAGCTGTTCATCTGTAACTTTATTTCCAAGTCTATCCAATCTCATAATTACAGCATCTTTTGACTGCATTACTTTATCAATGGAACTGAAATATTTTAGCATATCTGAAAGCACCTTTTGTTCCTCCTGATGCGATTTAAGGATTGATTGTTTTGATTCATACTCACAAGAAACTCTTTTGTAGCATTCAACATAAAGAAGTCTCTTTGCTTCTTTGATTCCATCTTCGTTGAAAATTCCAATATCTGGGTCTAAGAAGCTCTTATCAAAATATTTTGTATCAATAATTGCGTAAAAAGACATTTTCATTTACCCCTTAAATTAAGTCCTTAAAAATAACAAGCCATTTAATATCCTTAACAATCTCTTCAAGTATAACTGATTCTCCAAGATAATAGCTTGTCATCATACCATCTTCTTTGTTTGTCGCATTTTGCAAGTTTTTCATAACGACATCTTGTGTATTTTTAAGTCCTTCAACTATGTATTTACACGTTGCTTCATCAATCATAGTTATTTACCTTTAAAGATTCTTTATTTAAAATATCATCAAAATCGTTCATAATGTATTTAACAACAACAGAATCAAAGTTGAATCCAATCTCAAATTTGATACTTGCCATGTTATCACCTCAAATTTTTCAGTACAGGTACTGAAAAACCTAAACGTATTCCAAGTTTATTCCACACGCTTAGAACCATACTTTCTGTAAAGACTTGTTCTGAAAGAATACTCCATGCTTCAATTCCTGTTAAATTTTTATAATTTGTCAATTTAACAGGAATATTTACAATTTCCTGTTTACTTTTATCCACTTTACTAAACATCCCTTTGATGTATAGGTCTTCTCCAATTGGATAGAAATAACAATATTTACCATGTGGGCAATAAAGTTGACCGCCATACCTCGCACAATATGGACTGGCTTCTTTAATTACTTCTTTATCAGACCATTTTCTGCCTTTTGGTAGTTTGCATTCTACAACTTCACCTTTTGCCATACATACCCTCAATATCTTTATCAGAATAAAATTTAACAGAAGGATTCCGTTTATGCTCTTTAAAATAGTAGCTCTTAAAATGTTTCATAGATTCCAGAAGCATAGAAGCACCTACCATCAAATCTTCGTCGTCTGTAAAATTCAGGATATTGTTTGCATAACGCTCCAAGTTTTCAATTGATTTCAAGTCCATTTTTCTTAACCTCTCTGAGTTTATAAGCAGAATTAATTGATTTCTCTAGTTTATCTTTATTCGCCATCGGTCTAATATCGTTAAGCTGTTTGATAATTTTTTTGTAACAATTTAAACAATACTTCTTATTGCCATATCTCTCTGCGCCGCACCAGAAACATCCATTATTAACGATTTGACGTTCTCTTTTGTATTTTTTGCCGCTCTTTCTTGATTTTAATAAACACTCAATACAATATTTCGTTCCGCCATAGGTTTGTTTCTTGCCACACTTTGAACACATTTTATCATAAAGATAATTCTCTCTTAAATTTTTGGCAGTCTCTCGAACTTTATTATTGTCTGGTTTATGTAATTGTTTGTATTCAGACGCTTTCTCTAAGCAGTCATCACACCTTACACGATTTGGGGCTACCGGATTTTTACGACACTGAATGCAGATATGATGCTCTACGAACCATTGTCTATCTTCTGTTTCTCGTTTATTTTTCTTTTCTGCACAAGTCCAGCAAGTGGTTTTGCACTTTCTTGCCTTATTCTTACCGCATCGAGTACAAATACCATGGCGCTTACACCAATCACGTTTTTCTTTTGTCATAGACCATACACCTCTTTGCTTTCTGAATGTATTATATCACGGATTCAAAACTATGTCAAGACTTAAAATGGAATTTTTATCTAGTAATAATTATTATTATATATCTAATACTAGTGTATATAATATATTTATT
>OHDP01000258.1_pt1 | contig 38579 bp, 39 predicted proteins | sample 1567011 | NCBI WGS metagenome assembly OHDP01 (sample SAMEA3879532, study PRJEB24766) | human gut metagenome | biome: human-associated habitat; feature: feces | place: USA | collected 1985/1987
TCCTTTAAATCAAGAGGGTATTGTTATATCTACATATAATGTTAGTTTTGATGACTTAACATTTAATTTTGGAACTACTACAGATGCAAATATAGAGGGAGCGGATGGAAGTACATGGCTAGTAGAAGTACCACAGGGAACATCATGTTATGGATCAATCGAGATCACTAATTCTGGAACTAGCGACAATACTTATGAATTTTTTATAGATGATTTATCAGCTGGAGTAGTTATATTATCTCCAGGAGAATCTAATACAGAAACTTTTAGTTTTAATAATCCTGTAGGAGATAGTTCAGATCATTATATGAAACTAGAGGAAATTAACTAACTGTATCGTTATCATCAAAGGACTAATGCATCTCTTGTTATTATAATTAAGGTAAGAAACAAATATTTTAATTAGTGAAATATAATTGTATATAGATAGAGAAATTGATTACTGTACACTTCCTGTAACATTGAAGTTTTTATATCCAGTTTCTCCCTGAGAAAATGATACACTATTAGGACTTATTGATGCTTGGCCAGCTCTCCAATTAGCTACCCCATCTCCACTTATTCTATAAGAAAAATTGGCATTAATAGAGATATGACTAATTGCATCTGGAATAGTATCTGAAATATCTACTGAAGTAGTTAATCTAGGAAATTCTATAGTATACAACTCAATACTGCCTACTCCAAAAACGCCTCCACTTAACCTCCAATCTACAACAGAAGGTGGAAGAGTAAGCGTAATATCTACACTTCTATATTTTGGAGCTTCACCCTCTTGATTTAAAGGAACATATAATATAGTAGAGGAGAAATTAAAGAGAGGAAATATTTCCTCTCTTTTTATTATTTCTAATTTAATGTTTTAAGAATTTATACCAAAGTTCTCTAATTATTACGATTGGAGAAGTACTAGCTACTATAATACACCATTCCTTTAAGTCGAGTGGTCTAGTATTAAATACCTCACCTCCGAATTGAACAATTAAAACAGTCCCGATAAATATCACTAAAGATCCTAACAAAAATTTCTTGCTCTTTTCTAGTTCATGGAATATTGATCTATTCTTTCCGAAGACTCTAATATTGAATAAATTCCACCAATTAATCATCATAAATATAGCAAACAGCTCTGTAAGATCTAGTCCAAACCACTTAGAACTTTGCGAAATATCATGAACAATTATTGATAGTATCGCAAAGACTAATAATCCCATTCCAAGAATTGTTTTATACATTGATTTTGTTAAGATAAATGCATTTTGTTTTCTTGGTTTTTCTGTTAGTACGTTAGGATCTGCTGGTTCTGAAGCTAAACATAATGCAGCTAGAGTATCCATTACTATATTAACCCATAACATCTGAGTTACTGTGAATGGCATATCAACCCCAAGAACTGGACTTAATACTACTACTAAACAAGTTGCTACGTTTATGATTAACTGAAATACGAGAAAACTTTGGATATTTTTATATAAGCTTCTTCCCCACTTAATTCCAGTCACTATACTAGGAAATGCATCATCTAGTAGTACTATATCCGAAGCTTCTTTCGCAACACTAGTCCCAGAGCCCATAGATATACCAACATCTGCGTGATTAAGAGATGGAGAGTCATTAACTCCGTCTCCAGTCATACCACAAACATGTTCGAATGCAGTACCTTTGCCGAGCTCTTTAAATTTTTTAAGAATATTAAGTTTATCTTCTGGTTTACATCTAGCTATTACATTAGGATATCCACATGTCGGATCACCCCACGCAACACTATCAAAATCTTTAGCTTCTACCGCCCAAATCTCTCTAGTACTATCATGTTGTAGAGTTCTAGAGAATCCAGCCTGTTTAGCAATTTCTGAAGCAGTTTTTATATTATCTCCAGTCATCATCACTACATCAACACCTGCTTCATAGCATTTCTTAATTGCTTCTGGGACATCAGGACGAATAGGATCCTCAATGAAGAAAGTTCCATCATATACTAAAGAATTCATGTCACTACCAGAAGCAAAACTAAGTGCACGTCTTCCTCTAGATTGCTGTTTTTCTACTTCCTCTAGGAAAGTATTATCACCGCACATCCTAGCAATTACTTCAGGAGCACCTTTTACCAAGACTACTTTTTTATCAACATTGTCAATAGTAGTCATCATGTATTTATCAGTAGAATTAAAAGGTTTTACTTCAAGAACTTTTGTTAATTCTCTAATATTCTTATAGTTTTCTCCTCTAGATGTCTTCATATGCTTCAGAATAGCTCCTTCACTCGGATTACCTATAGTTTCTCCAGTTTCTGAAATATTAGCCGTTGAGTTAACACATGCATTAATTACTAAGTTTGAAGAGTTTCCAGAAACATTAATATGTTCATCTACAACAGTCATCTTATTCTGTGTAAGAGTTCCTGTTTTATCTGTGAAAATTACATTAACTGCTCCAATAGTTTCACAAGCATGCATTTTCTTTACTAGGTTGTTCTCACGAGCCATAGTCTTCATAGAAAATGCTAATGATAATGTAGATGCCAGAGGAAGACCTTCAGGGACTGCAACTACAATTAATGTAACTGCCATCATAAAGAACTTAACCTCTGTTCCTAGGATACTTAACCAATCTCCGGAAAAGTCTGTAAATCCAAAATGATGAATATTTAAGAATAGCAACAATAATCCAGCCATTGTAAAAGCTGCTTTTGAAACTAAATTAGCTAATCCATCAAGTTGTTTATTAAGAGGTGTTTCTCCTTCAGTATCTTCCATTGCTTGTCTAGTTGTTTTTCCAATCTCGGTTCTATCACCTACCTCTATTACTTCTCCGACTGCATTTCCTTCTGTAATTTTAGTAGATCTAAGTACAAGAAAAGGAGCGAATCCAGATTCTTTCCAAGTTTCATTTCCTGCTTTCTCTCTTTTACCAACTGCAACAGATTCACCAGTCATAGTACTCTCATCTACTTTGAATTCAGTAGCTTCCAAGAGTTCTATATCTGCTGGAACTTCATCTCCTGCACTTAATAATACTATATCCCCAACAACTAATTCATCCTTTGGGATTTCATGTACAACTCCTTCTCGAATAACTTTAACAGCTTCTGTGTCTGATATTTGATTTAAGATATCAAATTTTTTCTTAGCACTATATTCCATCCAAAATCCTACACCAGTGGCAAGAACTATAGCAACTAGTATACCAATAGACTCTATCAAAGATCCTTCAATAAAACCTACTACGAAAGATACTCCTAGAGCAATTAATAGAATAATAATGATAGGATCTTTGAATTTTTCTAGATAAAGCTGCCACCATTTCTTCTGTTTAGGTGGTGTGAGTAAATTTTTTCCATACTTTTCTCTACTCTCAATGACTCTTGCTTGCGTTAGTCCTTGATAATTTTTCTTCATGATTTTAAAATTTTATTTGTTATTAAATGAGATGGGGAGAATTGTTTCTTCCACCAAGCCTTTGCTGTTTTATAATATCTCTTTGATGATAATATTCTCAAAACATCACTATAAGATTCCCAGAGTTCATCAGATGTTTTATTATTTGAATAATAAAGTAAACATCTTTTGCTCTCTATATAAATATCTACATTTCCAATCCCTATAGATACTATAGTAATCTTAACTTTTCTTGATTTAAATTTTTCTAACATTTTATTCTTATTTTTCATATATAAGATTTTCAAGGACTACTTTTTAAACGTTCCTTTAAATCAGGATGGTAAAAAAGAAGATGTGTATGTATTTTTAGTAAGTCCTCCTTCTATAACTTTTAATGCTAGTGGTGGAGAGAGAACTTTATCAATAACTTCAACAAAAAATGATTCTGTTATAGGATATACACATTCTTGGAGAGCCATGCTAAGTCAATTCACTTTCTCTAATGGAACTATATCCGCTTCATCTGCAGGTACTCTAGGAAGAAGTGATACATTAACATTAACTCAAGATGAATCTGGAAAGATTGCAACTATAAATGTATCTCAATCTGGTTCTGGAGGAGGAGGAGAAATATTAGATGATTGTATAATAACTGTTAAATATATATCAACAGGAACTTCCTCTAATGCTATTCGAGTAAATGCAGATAAGACACCTACTTCAAATCTCACTATAAATATTACTGCATCTTATACTAAACCTGATAATTCAAAAACTTATTCAGGCATATTAACGTCATCTATTTCTAAAGGTTCTAATCAAGGATCTAGCGTCTTTTTCAGTGATCTTATAGATGATGTTTATAATTGGAATGGAGCTGGTACTTGTAGGGTTAATTTTGCAACAGTATCTCCAACTAAAGATAATACTTATAATTACAGTACAAAAGTTACTGGAATTTAAATATAAAATCTTCCATATTATTAAGCTTCTTGTAAAGTCATAGTATGATGACTTTTAACATCTGAGAAAGAAAATGTTTCAGAAACTACTTGTCCTGGAGTAAGTGTTTTTTGATTATCAAGATAATTATCTATATAAAATAAATAACCCTTTGTTGAATTTCCTGTATTTTCAATTTCAATTATTCCTGATATTTTATCGCCTTCACTAACCCGTAACGTCCATGTAGATCCAAGAGTCTCTCCAGTATATTCTCCCGAAGTTATAGTAGTATTAGTTCCAAATTCATAAGTCATATCATCAAATTGTACTATCCAAGTTGAAACAGTCTTACCGCTCTGATTTAAAGGAACATATAATATAGTATATCCCTTACCTTAACTTTCTTATATATGTATATAAAGTTATAAAATAAATTAAATTATGAAAGAAGGATCAATAAAAATTACATTAAAAGAAGCTAAGGAATTATTTAATTCTACGATTTCTTGGGGAGTTAAAGAAAAGTTATTAAAAGATTTTCTGAAAGGGAACTTAGTAATCTTCCCGAAAAATTAGAAATATCAGATATCTGTATTCCAAGAATTACTTATAAAATAATTGATAATAGACTTTCTGAAGTTATAACTGACACTACTATTAAAGTAGGATATAGCTGTGAAGGTCTATACCCTGGTAAAAAAGAATGTATTAGTGCTATCGCTTTTAGAGAGTTAATGTGGTTAGTCCGTGAATATACAAAAAGAGCATGTATTCCTGAACCTAATTGGAATGATCGTAATCAGCAAAAATATTGTATTATTAGACAAGATTACAGAATTCTAGTTGATAATATAGCTGTTTCTAGAAATTACTATTATCCATTAGCTTTTACTTCTGAAAAAATAGCTAAAGTATTTTTAGAAGATCACAGAGAATTAATTATGAGATACTATATGTTATGATGAAGAAATTGATAATAATGATCTTTTTACTATCTACAATATATTCCTGTAACGAAAAGACTGTAGTAGATGCTAGAAAGAAGAATTCATCAACTGGATGGATTATAGAAGAAAAGAAATCGAATGAATTTGGATATTACTTTAATATCAGTGATCCGTTGAATATTCGTAATATCAAATCAATTAGTGTGGGAGAATATACTTATAATAAATATAATATAGGAGACACAATAAAATGAAGATTATATCAAAATTTAAAGATTTTTACGATTTTAGTGCTATCTATGATACAGATGATACTCTTGAATATCGTAGGGAACCAAGATATATAACTTTTAATGAAACAGGAGTTGTAGGAGAACTTGAAAATATGTTATCTCTAGAGAATGGTTTTTCAAAGAGAACAAAAAATATCTTAATACGGTATGCTAGGTGGTCATTAACATATAATAAAGTTATGATGAAGTCTGACACTAGATATATAAATTTTGAATACCATGTTCTAGGAATCTATCCTTATATATATCTAGTTCCTGTTGTTTTTGTATATAAACTAGGAAAAATGATAGGTGGAAATTTATTCTATGATATAATTGATACTATAACAGACTCTAAGGTATGTTTTGATACAGAAGCTCTCAAAGAACTAGGGAAAAAATATGATGTAGATTTTAGGCAATACAAAGGAAAGGGTAAAAATAAAAAACCAATGGCAAGAGTAATGCTTAGAAAGTTCACAGATATAGAAAGTTCTTATTTTTATCTAGAAGATTATATATCTACTGAGGATATTATAATTGAAACTCCTGAAGGACTTAGGAGTTCAGAACAACGTGATATATTTCTTGAACTTGGTACTCCTTGTTTCTACATGTCTAGGTATACTCTTCGAAAACATGAACCTGGAGTAGAACCATTTCCTCCAGGAGGATGGAGTTTTGTATTAAATCCTGATTTTTCAGAGATTCAAAGAATTTCTCTCAAAGATTTTTCGAATGATCAAACTATATATCAGAGAATAGAAGAATTCTTAATTGAACAAAAGAAACCTCGTGAATCAGAACCTATTCCTGATGTAGTAAAAATTGAAAATCATGGATTTGATAAGAAAATAAGTTTTAGAAAAGATAAACAGAAAAAATGAAAGAGATAATTATTACACTAACTGAAGACGAAGCAAGTTTATTAATGTGTTTACTTGATTCTGCTAATGATGGTGGATTTATGAGTGATAGGGAATATGAATTTATAGAGAAGATAAGAAAACAGATAAATTATGACGAAGAAAAAGAGAATTGAAGAAGGAGATCTTGAATGGGTAACATCAAAAGGTGATTCAATCAAGCTTAGAGATATGAATACATCTCATATCCTAAACTCTCTCAAAAAGATACGAGCAACGCCTGAATGGAGAAGTGAGTGGGCTGAAATTTTTGAGCGTGAATTAACTCGGCGTGGAATGATCTCAACAGATTCTGATTTTGAGAGAAAAATAATAACTGATGAAGAGAAGATGTATTTCTTGGCTACGTCATGTGATTATCAATTTTTATCAGTTTCTGGAGGAAGTCTCGCCGAGATAACAACGCTCAATAACAGAATTAAAGAGTACATAGAGAATAATATTTTCTGTATTCCTCTTGGAGACCTTGGAAAAGAGGATTTCATATGTAGAATGAAAAATCTTGCAGAATCTCCTGGAAAAAGTCCTAGTATAGATGCTAATAGATTTTTTAAGGAATACGAAGACTATTTATTAGTTAATGTATTTTCAAAAGAATGGAGCAATTTCATGAATATAATGTTAGGTCGTTATGGAAAGTAAACTCAAAGAATCAATTATTAAGCACTTAGAATACCAAAAAAGTATAGAAAAGGATCCAGAAAAACCATTTATGTGTTGTCCTGGGGTTGGTAAAAATTCATGGACTGTATCAGAAGTAATAGAAGAAGTAAAGTCTGAGACAAAATTTGGAGAGGATTTTGCGGATATGGTTATTGGTAGTGCTATTCATGGTATGTGTGCTGGAATAGATAATATTTACGATTCTATAAGAAAAATAGAAAGTAATAACAAAGATAAACCATCTATCATAGTTTATCAAGATTTCGCATGGGAAGTTCTTTCTGAGGAATCTAAGATCTATAGAATAATTCTTGGAGATAATATATTTAATCCGGAAGAATCTGTAGTTATTATACTTAAAGAACTAGTAGAAACTCAAGTATATAGGTTAGATGATTACATAGGGAATTGTAAATATTCTATAAATCTTGGACCGATGTCTCTTAAGAGCGCTACTGAGGTGATGAAGAAATACTTTAGTCAACTTCCTTTAATGCCTCTTTATGATGGAAAAAGTTACTAGTTTCAGAGAGTGGATGTCTTCTATAGATTTATTAGAAGAGGATTTAGATTTTATGTGGGATTTTTGCGTAGTATTCAAACATAGTACTATAGAATCTTTAGATCGTTCAGGAGTTGGATGGAGAGATCTACGACTTGAGTTAGTACAACAGATTCCAGGGATATATGAAAAATTAATGAAAGAAGTAAATTACTACAATGGATAAAAAAGTATATGACACTTATGTAGCTCAATGGGATTCTTGGAGAAAACGAACAGAGGAATATTATAGGAAGAGAGTTAGAATAATAAAAGACGAATCTCTTTCCGATGAGGATCAGAGTAAACTTTTGGAAGTACTTGATAAAAATTATGATAGACAAGGATTTACCTCTGAATATTTTGGACCCTGGACTGAAATAAGAGATCGAGAAGATTTAATGAATCCTAAGTTTATTCTTCCAGGTATTGGGAAAAATTACTCTGAAACGATAATTTCTAAAGAAAATATACCAGAAAATTGGGGAAAGATAGCCCAAGATTGTTATTCTCCTGAAAATCGTGGAAAAATAATTGGATTAGGATATGATAGTGGAGATTACTATTTAATTATTGAAAAATCTAATGGTCAAGAATCAACTATTCTTATGAATTCTCATTATACAATAGTAGAAAGTTGAATAAGAAAAAGAACTAGGAAATAAAAATCCTAGTTCTTTAATTTTCTTCTTACTATATTATATGTTCCTTTAAATCAAGCGGGTAAAGTTGAAAATAGAACATGTACTCTTGAAGTTACTATCACAGGAAGAGAGTCTGAGAGGGCTAGTACAACTTTAACAATTAGAGGTGATGTTGGACATACTGCTACAATAGATGGAGATTTTGATACTATAACTATCACTCTGCCAGACTCTACAAAAACATATTCTTTAAATTTTTCAGCAGTATGGATAAATTCCGAAGATGCAAGAACTCATATTGCTGATGTAAATCCAGCTTTTTACGAGGTAATTGCTGGAGATAGTTATGGATTAACGATAATATGTGGTTAAATTAATAGTAAAATTTATATTATAGAAACTTTTTGTTTTTTTTTATAATTTATAAATATTAATAAACTGTAATTAATTCTCATTAATTACTATCTTATAATTATATGTATCATCACTTACTGGATTTACATTTCCAAATCCAAATATACTTCTAGTATCTAAAGTATTCCAATTATATCCATCATTTATTACATCTGACATTCTGATATTGTTTCCTGTTGTACTTCCTTTCTGTATTGTGGAAGATAAGTTTCCTGTATACGTTTTTCCTGTATCATTCCTAACCCAAGTAACATTTACTGTTATAGTTATTGTAGATGTTACTGCTTTATCAGAAGATACTGCACAAATATTATTTCCACCCGTCTTCCTATAAGATAATGTTACAGTACAGTCTTGTTTAATACCTCCTCCGCCAGTTCCTTTCTGTGATACATCTACAGTCTGAGTTTTTCCGGATTCATTTTGTGTTAGCGTTAATGTATCATTACTGCCCAATATACTAGTAGTTGAACTAGCAGTTATAGTATTTCCAGAGAATGAAAACATAGGTCTTACAGATTTCCAACTGTAACTGTATCCAAGACTCTCAGTACTTCCATTAGAACCACTTTTAGTAGATACTATAGATAGAATTCTTGTTCCTCCTTCCTTAGTAAATTCAATGGAGGTAGGTGAGACAGTAAATGTATATGTTATAGTATTACTCTCTTGATTTAAAGGAACGTATAATATATTAATATTAATCTTATTATATATTTTATCCTTCTAAAACCTTATTCATGAATATTAAAATAAAAATTAATAAATTACTTAAGAGAAAAGATTATGAAAGTAACAGACAGTTATGTATTTTTCTGGGGTGATCATCCATTTTCAAATTTTAGTGAGACTCCTATAGTCCTAGAAGATTTTATAATGGTTGATGAATTAGGGCAGGAGAAGGAGACGATATTACCTACTTCCGAGCATTATTTTATGTTAAGAAAAGCATTATTCTTTAATGATATAGAGGTTGCAGGAAAGATTATTGAAACTCCTCTTCCAAGAGATGCGAAGAAACTTGGTAGACAGGTTTCAGGTTTTATTGAAGAAGACTGGGAAAAAGAAAGAGAAAATGCTATGATGGATACTCTTCGTCTTAAATTCTCCCAATCCGAAGAAGCTAGATATGAATTACTTAGACTTAAATATTTTGATAAATCCTTTGTAGAGGCAAGTCCGAGGGATCGTATATGGGGAATAGGAATGTCTGAAGATGACCCTAATCTCTTGGATACTTCAAGATGGGGTTTAAATCTTCTCGGAAAGTGTCTGGATCGGATTAGACAAGAGTTACAATCTCAAGATAAAAGAAAGCTATGTTAGTTGAAAATATACTTATTAAGATAGATAGAGAGATTGAAAATTATCCAGATCAAACAATTAAGCCCTCGAAAAGATTAGTAGAGGGCTTAGTAAAAATCTCCTTCGATCTTTGTGTCGTAGGAATAGATCATTATTGTGAGTGTTTTGATATTTGGATTAGACTCAGAGAACATTACGAAGCTATTATATCAAAATTTTCTGAAGAAGAATATTTAGTAAGTACTATCGACAGAAGATTCGATCCATCAAAACTTAACTCGATTTCTGGGTATTATAGTGAAGAAGAATTAGTAAATAAGATAAAAGAGTTATGTGTTTAGAAGCATGTCATAGATTTCCGAAAATAGCGAAAGAACCTATTGTTGTTATTAAATTAGTAAGGAAGAAGGAGGGTGATAACTTTATTCCTTACTATATAAATCATAACAATCGTAGTATTAAGGTAAATCAGGATCACATATATAAATTAGGGAAAAGAGAAAAAGCAAGAATTTATGAATTTTGTCTTTTTAACTTGATATCCCCGGTTTTCAATAAATTAGTTGGTGCTGGATTTATTCATAGTGTTAGGTATCCTTCTGAGAGATTCTTTAAAACAGGAAGTATTAGAAATGATCTACCTCTTCTTAGTATATTAAATAGTAATCCATCAGCAAGATATCTTAAATGCGTTATACCAAAGGATTCATGGTATTATGTTTCTGAAGACGGAGAATATGCGTCTAGAAGTATTATTCCTATTGAAGATATAACTGAAAAAATAAAAGATACATATTATGGCAAGAGAAACTGGGGATATAGGGAGAGTTTATAGGTGTCTTCCAGAATATCATTATCGTGCAGTATGGGAGGATAATAAAACTGTAAGATTCTGTCCTAAAGGAGAAGATCCAACTCCACTTGAATTACCGCCGAATCAATGTGAATTTTATGATGTTGGAATAAATACAAAGTGTAATGCTATGTGTGAATTTTGTTATGTTTCGGCGGAAAAAGGTGGAGAAAATTATCTTGGAATATGTGAGGCTTGGAGGGAATTTTCTAAGACTTGGTATAGAAGGAATATAGCAGGAGTGATTGCAACAAATGCTCCAGTATTAATAGCGATAGGGTCAACTGGAGAACCTACTATACATCCAGAGTTTATAGAATTTCTTAAGACTGTTAGAGGAACAAAAGTTATTCCTAATTATACAACAAATGGATTAATCTTAGGATACTGTGGAAGTGATCAAGAGAAGATTAAGGAACGTGATAATCTCTTAGAAGCAACCGAAAAATATTGTTCGGCCGTTGCAGTATCTCTTGGAAACAAAAGTATTAGAGAAGTAGCATTAAGGGCCATAGAAAACTTAATCCCTAGAGATGTTTATGTAGTCACCCATCATATTATCTCTAATAAAGAAAGTGTTGATGAGTTTTTAAGGTTTAGAGATAAGTATGGAGATAAGATTTATTATTATACTCTACTTCCATTAGCAAAATCCGGCCGTTCTAAGGAGGAGATGTCTATGGAAGTTTATGAATACTTAGAAACAGAACTCCTTAAGAAAAGATTGGCCGGAGAGAGTATAGGAAATATATCTTTTGGGGCTAAATTTATTCCGTTTGTGAGAGCTCATGGGAATATATTAGGTGCTAGTTTAGTTCCTGAGGGTTATTATTCTAAAAACATAATCCTCAAGAAAGATAAAGTGATTATAACTCCCAGTAGTTTTGATTTAACACCAATAATGACAGTAAAATTATGAAGACAGTTAAAGAAAAAGATCTAGAAATGGTTAAAGAGGTTATAAAAAGGCTAGTAGGGCCAATTAAACCTGTAGGAGATAGTTCAATAGATTCAGAGAGACAAGAAAATCTTGAAGTCTATGGGGAATTAATTAGTTTCCTGATATCTGAAGTAGGTGATGTTATCTACCATAACAAAAATTCTCTATACTATTCGGTCAATAATTCTGTAGATAAAGCAATTAAAATTTTGAAGAAAGCAAGTAATGAGATTAAAGAAGCTGAGTTAGAATAAAAATAAAGAGATAGGAAATAAATCCTATCTCTTTTTATATGTTCCTTTAGAACAATATGCAAAAGCCATTTATGTTAACTTTATTGTTACTTGGAGTGGAAATCCAAGTAAACCCTATGGGGCTCATTTTACCTTGATAAGTAATGGTTTTGTATATGGTACTCAAGAAATATCTAGTTCAGGAGTTTTACCAGGAGATACAGAAACTTTTTCAATACAAGTAGTAAATGATTATAATGTTTTTTCATGGAGTTCTTCAGGAGTTTGGTATGCATATCATGACGACCTGAAACAAATACAATCTTCAATTAGCCCTGGTTCTGGAAATTTTAGTGCTAACAATGATGTATTCATAACTTTTAATACTTAAGAGTGAATTGAGAAATTTTCAGAAGCATCCTCTGAATAGTATCCATTCGCAGGAGATACTCTCCAAGGAACACTAGCAGACCATCTTATTGTTGTGTTTTTGGGTACTACTGCATGCCCTCCTCTAGATTCACCAGGATTTATAGATGCAGCAGTAAATATAGTATTTGTATTTCCATCTAATGTATACCAAATAGATAATCCACTTATAAAATTACCAGTATCATTTGAAACAGTAAAGACAAGATCGACTGTATTACTTTCTCCGGCTTCTTGTTCAAGATCTATAGTTATAGTGTGATAAGAACTATCTGGATCTATTGTTTCTCCTGTAGGCCTATTTTGTTTTAAAATTAGTTTTCCATATCTCTTAGAAGGATAATCATTCTCATAAGCAGTAACATATCCTCCACTACCTCCAAAAGTAAATCCATCTCCTGATACTGTTTCTGTATAATCACTAACTCCTTCTGGAGAGCTAGCTACCCAATTACCCCAAGTATTACCTCCATCCGTGGATGTTCTTGTATATTTAGTTCTATTGGATGATATATTAGTTTGTAATGTTCCTCCGGAGGCTTTAAATTTCAAAGACATTGGATTAGCACTAAATCTATAAAGATATTTAGTTTCAGTTTTTATTTCAACTTTACCCTCTTGATTTAAAAGAACGTTTAGGATAGGTGTAACTCTTATATATGACGGACGCTGGAAATCCGAAAACCAGTAGTATAATAATATTTTTATAAACTTTGATATATGTGTAGAAGAATTGTATTGATTGATCAAAATGAAACAAAAGATTACATCAGATATTATGGTTCTGGAATTGGTAATGAAATTTATACAATTCAGGGACTAGATTCAATGTCTGAATTAGAAAGAAAAAAAGCTTTAACTATTAGTTATGGGGATGCAGCATTATTAGTTGGTGCAGAACCTTTTAAGTACCTACAGAAGTATTATCATTTTGGTATTAGAAATGAAAACTACTTTGATTGTTCTAAACTAAGAAGACTTAGTATAGAAGGTGGGGGATTTGTGAAATGTATATCAGACTTTCCGGATAATTCTGTGATTCAAGATTTTATGAGTTCTGAGTTTACTATTCATAGAGATTTCTCTTGGTTCAAGCATAAAGTATTACACACATTTCAAGAAACAGTAACATTTTTTGAATGGCTTAGTTGTCTTCCTATAGATGAACCTCTTGGATTCGACTATGAAGCTTCAGGTATGCCTTTAGATAGGTGGTTTGAAATATCTGGGGCTTCTTTGTGTAATAATCAATACGGAGCATTTACATCTTTCACGGATATAAGAAGATACTCTACTCAAGAAGAATATGAACAGTTACTAGATATTTTTAGAAATATTCTTGAGGCTAGGATGGATCATATATGGGTATTTAATCAACAATATGAATTTCAAGTATCTCATAGAATGTTAAAATTTGTTGACTTATATAATCTCTGTGATGCAGGAATTATTAATGTCTTAGATGGGAATCACTTAAAAAAATATTCTCTGAAGTGGACAGCTCAGAATGTAGTAGAAGCAACTGTTTGGGATACTGATTTCGATAGATTAGAAGAATTATTTGATAAAATGTACTTTGATACTATCGGGAAGACAAAGAAAGAGAGAAAAAAAGTGTTAAAAGTAACTCCTGATAATTATAAAAATACACCTGAATGGAAAGAAATATGCTCCCTATATCCAGATTATATTCAAGAATTCGAAACATTGATTTCAGAATATTGGGGCTGTCCGTTTATGAATATCCCCAGCGATATTTTGGGATTTTATTGTAATCTAGATGCTTTTTATACGCTTCAGATATACTTACAAAGAAGAAATACTTATTCTGAAGAAGCTTTCCAAACATTTCTAGACAATTCTCGACTTGGAGCTAGATTACATTCATCCGGATTATATATAGATGAACCTTATCGTCTTAGGTATCAAAAAGAGTGTCATAGAATGATGGCTTGGGGAATTACTTATACAGCTACTGCTAGATGTAAAATAAAAATGGAAAAACATTCTAGATTAATGGCTAATATAAAAAAGTATAACCAAACCTGTAGAATACTTTTGGAAAATAATAAATTTTTTAATGGTAATTCTATAGAGATTACTAAGTATTTATTAACTAGTAACTTAGACTCTCTTGATGCCTATGAGACAGGAATAGACGAAGGGATGTTATTAATGACGTATGGACAAGATTTTGCCGAAAAATTCTTAGATATAATAAGAGAATCTATCGCAGAATCTAAATTTAAAGGAAAAATAGATCAGGGAGTAGCAAGAAAGAAAAAAATTCTTGGGATAATTTCAGAAAAACTATCTATTTTGTTAGGACTTGATAGACTTAAGATAACAGAAAAACACATAGAACTAGAGAAGTATTTATACTATGAACGAGCATATCAAGAATTATCTAGAATTAGCAGGGATCAGTTAAATGATATTAATAATATTCCTGATGTTATTAATGGATTCGGACAAACATTTAATCTCTTAGACTACTCTACATTTATTAGTAATAATTATTTCAAATGTAAGAGTCCTATAGAAAATGATGAAATAGTGGGAGAGATGTTTGGATTGTATAAGAGTGAGTCTTCTTTTATAGCAGCATTATCTGAGAGTATTCAACAACTTCCTGGAGAAAAGAAAGAAGATTTTTACAAAAACCTTGGAATAAATGACATAGAAGGTGCGTTTAAACATTTCATGTCTGAGTGGGAAGCCTATTATAAATCTTGTGGCAGTGATGGAGTATGTCATTATCAAGGTATTTATCCCAGTAAAATATTTGAGTTAGCTATATTATTCTGGAGAGATGGAATAGAAGTAGAAACAGCAAAAGATGTTCATCCGGTTAAAGATGTCTGGGCTGATTTTATGGGTTTTACTACTCAATCCCAGTTCTTTCCTGAATTTAATAAACAGTATGATTTTTATGGAATGCCCTTTCAAGAACAGGACTTAACAGGAAATTTCTTTTTTATGAGAAAATTTACAATAAATTATCTATTGTATAAGAAATATTCTAAGGTATTATCTACTTATATTGATGGCATGTTTAAAGCAAATAATAAGTGGGTAATTGAAGGAGAGGATCATATTCCTATCCGAGAAGCTGATCCCGGAGAGCCAGGTGCAGTAGAGAAATGTTTTGTACACTATGAAGTAAATACGAAATCTAGTAAAAGATGGTCTTCAGGGTTTCATACAATTATTAGTCACTCTGACCTAAAGGATTGCATTATTCCTCCGTATCATTATGACAATTTTGGTAATATGGTAGATGAAGGATTTGTAGAAACTTACTTCGATATTAGTTCTGCTGAAGTAAAAGCAGCAGGATTCGCTTCAGAAGATCCAGATCTAATAGATAAATTTCAGAAAGGCGAAGATATTTATATATATAGTGCAAAATTATATCTAGGAGAAGATTTTGAGAAACTTCAGGAGGCAATAAAGAAAATGTGGAGAAAAAGATTTAAAACTATATTTCTTGGAGTATTGTATGGTCTTGGAAAGAGAAGTCTAGCGGAAAGACTGAATTGCTCTGAAGAAGAAGCAGAAAATATTATTCAAGGGCTATACAAGAGTTTCCCAAAACTTAGAGAATACGTTGAAATTCAGCAGCAATATCCTCTTGATAACTTTGGATATGTAAATACTATGTTAGGAGATAAATTAAAAGTTCAAGAATATGAGTGGTTATTAAAATCTAATTCTGAAAGAGAAAAGAAGAATCTAATAGCTCGCATAAAAAGACTTGGCGTAAATCTTCCAATTCAAGGAGGAACTAGTTCTATTATGGCTAGAGGATTTATGAATAATATCAGAGTATCTAAAAAACAAAACTGGAAAAATCCACTACAGCCTATCATCGTCGTACATGACTCAAATACAAACTATGTCCCTGTTAGTAAAGTATTTGAAATAAGGAAATTTTACGATGAGAACTATACTAAATATTGTGCTTCTTTTGGTCCAAGGATTATGTTATTATTTGACCTTCTCTTAGGAGTATCTTATGAAAAAGCATGTCCAATGAAAACAATCGATGATAATACAGTAGAATATAAGGGAAGTGCTTATTCATTATTAGGAATATATGATAAGATCATGAATTGTCCAGATCTAAATGTGGAATGTAGTATGAGAAGAGAAGACATAATTCCAGAATTTATTAAAGATCCTATAGATAGATTTATTTGTGAGAAAGGAACCTGTATAGTTAAAGACCTTAGTAAGTATACCATACAGTTTCATAAGTTGAATTGATTCTCTAAATTTAAAATAAACTTATAATAAAAAAAATAAATCAATATTCTACACAAATAGACTGATTAGCAAAAAAAAAGAACTAGGAAATAAAAATCCTAGTTCTTTAATTTTCTTCTACTATATTATACGTTCCTTTAAATCAAGAGGGTATTGTTATATCTACATATAATGTTAGTTTTGATGACAATACATATGATTTTGGAACTACTACTACTGCATCTGGTTCTTTTACAGGAGGTACTGATGGATCAAGTTGGGAAATAACGTTAGAAAAAGGAGCTTCTGTTGTTATAAATATAGAAGTTACTAATTTTGGAACTGATTCACATACTTATCAATTTTACTTAGATGGTGATCCAGATCGTGGATCAGTATTAGCCGCTGGAGATACTAAAATGGAGGTTTTCTCGTTTAGTAATATATCTAGTGATCGAACAATAATGTTAGATCAGAATAATTAATAAATACTAAAATTTATAGTAGTTACTACACCTCCATTATAATTTCCAGAACTTGGAGAAATATTAAGTGAAGTATTATTCCCTATAGCAAACCAAGTAATAGGAGTTCTTGGAGGAACAGTTACATGTCCTGATCTCTCTTCACTAACACCAATAGTAGATGCTGTAAATATAGTATAACTGGATCCTTTATAATTATATCCTATTTGTAAGCCATTTATATATCTACTAGTATTATTTCTTACTGTAAAATTAATATCTGCTACTATTATCTCAACCTTACCATCTTGTTTTAAAGGAACATATAATATAGTATAATAGAAAAAATAAAGGACTAGAATAACTTTCTAGTCCTTTTTATTATTAAAGAATTCCAAGTTTAGTCAACTCTTCTTCCCAGTTCTCTTTTCCTACTCCAAGAGCTCCTATTTTCCAATCTCCATTATGATTGTAAATCTCTACAGCAAATATACAAGTAAATCTACTATAATCTTCAAGAAGGTCATAACAGATTTCTGGGACATCTGAATCACCTTTATAGATACTTACAGATGGATTTTTTACTTGCCCAAAATTAGATCCCCCCGGAGAATATATATTCACAGCTACTAGGATTGATTTAGTTCTTGGATCAATCTTGGATAGATCAATTTCAATAACTTCATCGTCTCCGTCTTTAGATACATCTCCTGTTCTAGCATCTCCGAGTAACTTACAAGCTCCATCAATACTTCTAAATCCAAGAGTTCCATCAGGATTTCGGAAAGTAATTTTATCGAAGTTTACTCTCTTTGGATCAGTGCCATTAAAGTAAGCAGCCATATGATCAAGAGATACAACTTTTCCTCCATTCCCTACTTTATCAGTAAGTTCAAAGGCAAATGAATCCAAGTCAGGTTCTTCACTATTATTCTCTACTGTAGCATCCCATCTCAAACCTACTCTAAACTTTACCTGACCTTTAAATTCTTTTGAAAGATTGATGTTTTGCCCTTTAACTAAATTAATTCCCATAACTTATTTTTATTTTAAAGATTATTAAATTCATCTTCGTAATCAGCAGAATTAACAGAATTTCTTCCAGAATCTTCTATTCCAGAAATACGGTTCTGAGCTTCTATTTCTGCATTTTGTTCTGTTAATTTATTTACTGTTTCTCGACGTAAGCTTTCAATCATTTCCATGTTAGCTCTGAACTTAGCAGTGCTTATAGCAGAATGCATTGATTCAAGTTCTTGAAGAATATCATCTAGTTGACTTTTTCTTCCTTCATAAGTAGCTTGAGCAAGATCAATATTGATTTCTAGGTCCTCTAAAGATTTTTCAGCTCTCTTTATTCTCTCTAGAGCTCGATTTTTTTGATCTAAGTACATCATGGCATTTTTCTTATACTCATTAGCTACTTCTTGACGACCTTTCGCTAAAGCCTCTTCCATCTTTTTCTTACTGTTCCTGGCTGCTCCTTCTTTTTTACCAGGAACCAACTTCATCTGTGGTAATTTAGCTGATAATTTGCTTTGATTAAGAAGTAAATTTTTCAACTCTGATTTAAAATCACTATCCAGTTGAGCAATTGCATCCTTTGTTCTTTGCATTGCTTCATCCCTTGAGATCTCTGCAGTTCTCATTGAATCAGCAGCTTCTTCAAGACTTTTTCTATTTTTTACACCTTGAGTAACTAGCATAGATTCAATTGCAGATCTTTCTTCAGGAGTTTTGTTTTTTGCAATTTTAAATTTAAACCACAATACTAATGCGACTAAAACTATCGCAGCAATAATAAATGTTACCATAAAATCTTTTATTTATTAGTTAATAATATACATATATAAGATTTTCAGGTCTCAATAGTTAACTATAAACGTTCCTTTAAATCAAGAGGGTAAAATAGATACATATGTATTTTCAGTATCTCCGAAATCTGTCAGTTTTGATTCTAGTGGAGGTAGCGAAACTTTAAACATAACCTCAACAAAAAATGGAGCAACTATTGGATATACACATTCTTGGAGAGCCATGCTAAGTCAATTCACTTTCTCTAATGGAACTATATCCGCTTCATCTGCAGGTACTCTAGGAAGAAGTGATACATTAACATTAACACAAAATGAATCTGGAAGAACACAAACAGTAAATGTATCACAATCTGGATCTGGAGGAGGCGGAGAGATACTAGATGATTGTACTATAACGGTAAGATTTGTACGTTATGGTACATCAGCTAACGCTATACATGTAGAAATAGACAAAGCACCTAAATCAAACCTTTCTGTAAGTATCAGTGCATCTTATACTAGATCAGACGGTTCTAAAACATATTCAGGTACATTAACAACTTCATTCTCTACTGGATCAACCGCAGGATCTGTCGTTTTCTTCAGTGATCTTATAAATGATTCATATGCATGGAATGGAGAAGGTGCTAATATTGTAAATTTTGCCAGAGTATCCCCAACTAAAGATAGTTATTACGATTATGGTACAAGAGTAGAAGAAATATAATTCTTAAGGAGAGACTTTTATCTTTATATTAACTGGAGCTCTTCTTGAATTCTTAGGGGTTAGTTTTAATGTTATATTATTTATGAACGAATTACTTCGATACATTACAGATATATATTGAGTAGATTCTGTTATATATAAATCATAATGTTCCCCTCCCGGAAAAGAATAAGAAAAAGTAACTTCAAAGCCATCTTCGTCAAAAGCTCTAAATAACTGAATTGGATAATTCGAACCCGGTACAACACTACTGAATTCATATAGTAGATTCAAAGGTTCTGTAACAGCAAAATTAACGAAACTATTAGTAACATTTGAAATGCTTCCCTCAACTCCTCCACGAATATTGTAAAAATACATTATATTAAGATCACCCAAACCAAGATTCCAAGAAGTGTAACTCATACTCTGATTTAAAGGAACGTTTATGTTGGCAGGGTCTGATCCATATCCTGAGACCATACATACAGTATATCCACTTCTATTCTGAGATGAATCTACATCTCCATCTCTACGGGAAGTACTAGAGTTAGCAGATACATTAACTGTATTACCGCTCTTAGAAAATCCGGTTCCTGAAACAGATTGAGTAGATGGACAAGTTTCCCAAGATCTCGTTAAGTGAGTAGAAGTATTGTCTGACATATGATATATCTCTCTTCTTCTAGAAACTACAGAGATTGTTGCAGTTCCACCACTATCAGGAAAACTAGTAGGATTTACGGATAACTCATGTTCAAATTGATATCCATCTGAAACTGGATAAACATCACCAACTTGTTCTAGTTTAACTGGGATAGAACTATCACTAGAATCTGATGTTACTGGACTATTACTTCTAGTCTGCTTTAAAGTTAATGTACCCTCTCTACCTGACGGACTAGAATTTGATGATGCAGTAGCAGAGTTTCCTGATCCTGAAAATCCAGTTCCTGACACTGTTCCTGTATAACCAGTAGATATATTACTACTCCAACTACCCCAATTAGAGCAAGTCCAGGTACTACCGCCATCAGAACTAGTACATGTTCTAGATCTAGAATTATAGTAAGAAGTAACAGTAGTAGTTTTTGTTCCGCCACTAGCAGGAAAACTTAATGAAGTCGGGGAAGCAGAGAAAGTATATTTATATTCATATTCTGTTTTACTCATTGTTTTCCTATTTTGATATAGATCAACATATTCTTTTGCTGACGAATCATTATCATGCCATACTGTAAGAATACCAGATCTTCCAGAACTTGTGTCATTATTTGTTGAAGCAGTTACTGTAGTATATCCACTAGAATAGCTTGGGCTTTGAGAAAAACCAGTTCCTGAAATAGATACACTCCAGGCACTAGGAGAACTGTTACTCCAGGTACTAGGCCAAGAAGGTTTGGTTGTTCCAGTTGCCCATCTAACAGTTTGGTATTGTGGAGTAACATATATTTTTATAGACTCTCCTTCCCAAGAAAAACTAGCAGAACTTCTATCTACTACTACTTGATATCTAGTATCTGTTTGAACATCTGCATACTGTGTTAATGAAAGACTTGCTCTCTTAGATGTATCAGGACTACAAGTAAATGTTACAGTTCCTGTTTTATCATTAAGTGTAGTATTGTTAGACTTAACAGATACACTACCACTACCATTACCACTATCTGATAAAGTAAATTCTGTAGTATTACTTAGTGAGCTGGTATAGCCTACACTATAAGCACTTCCATCATTTTGCCAAGAACCCCAAGGTTCCCAAATAACAGATCCATCCGGTTGAGGTGTTCCATATCGGTATCTTATTTGATCTTGCCCTGTCGAATATACGGTAAATGATTTACTAGAGGTTTGATTATAAGCCCAAGTTAGTGGTGAAGGATTTACACTAATACTATAAACAGTTTGAGTTTCACTATCTGATTGTCTTCCGATAGCTTGACGAACGGTTTCTGTATCTCTGGCTCCTCCATAAGAAGCTTCAATAGTTGTTTCTCTTGCTGGTCCATTATTAAATCCTACAGTTAAAGTTACAGTTGTTCCTGAGCTTGAAGACAACGAAAATCCAGAAGTATTAGTTAGTCTCAATGAAGGAGTTCCAGAATCACTAGCATTAGAGCTACTCTCTGAAGTCCAATAATGTGTTCCACTTCTAGTTGCACTTGCTCTTACTGTCGTCGTTCCTCCTTCTTTTTCAAACTCTGTTTTATCAGCACTAACAGTTACTCTCCAAGATCCCCATGATGTATTTTCAATTCTATTTGGTCCTTGATAAACAGTAGCAGCACTAGAAGTACCAGATTCTCCAGTACTCATAGTAACAGTTAAAGTTGCTGTACCAACAGAAGTCCTTCCACTTGATGTTGTTCCTTTAGAAGGAGCAGTTGCAAGACCTGTAGAAGAATTAATACTAACACTTCCTGATATTTTATTAAAAGTTAGAGAACCACCTGTAGTCACTGTAGTAGTTCTACCAGATTCCCAAGTTAATGTTTGACTATAAGAGTAAGTAGGACTCACTCCAGGAGATCCTTTAGCAGGAATATCAGAACCATAAGATAGAGATACGCTGGGATTTGTTCTACTAACAACTGTATCACCTACTTGTGAGTGATTTCCTGTGGCTTTTTTTCCAGATTCATTTTGAGTCCAAGTTACAGTACCGGATTTAGCTCCTCCACCTGGATTAGAAGAGTAAGTAATGGTATTAGAACTAGATGTCCAAGTACCAGATCCACTATTAGAACTAGAATATCCCACATTTGTTTGTGATCCCTCTACATAGATATGACTACCAGCATTACTAGTACTATATTGTCTTTTATATGAGGTCACAGTAAATTGTCTACTACCTCCTGCAGCTGAAATTGCAGAAGCTGTTGTAGGGGATACAGAGAAAGTATATTCCCAATCAAGACGTTCTATATGATCTTGGGGAACTAATTGATCGGTTGCATAGGTATAACCTTTTTTTATATACAACCCTGCTGATTCAATTTGGCTTCTTGTAGGGCACATCGTAGTATCTCCGGTGAAAGATCCTGACTTAAGTGTATTACAGAAAGCCTTTGTTGCTATTAATAAGTCTGCCATAATAAATTATTTTTATTTGGTTTAATGATTCGATAAAAATAAACAAAGAAATCTCTATCTTTTATTTTGATAAATTTTTCTTTGTTCAGATATAAGGATTTCCCCCGATTTTTTCCGCGTTTTGTTATGGTACAGCAACTTTAACTGTTACTATGAGTACTGGAGAATCTGGTACTTCTAGTGCTGCTACTGTTTATCAAGGACCAAACTCTTACACACCTCAATATGGAGCATGGTCTGTATCTTGTAATGCTAATCCCACAACAATCAGTGCAGCCGGAGGTACATCAACATTATCAGGTACAGCAACTAGATCAATTAGGTGGGATTGGAGTTCTGGATCACAAGAGACTCGTCCTAATGAAACTGCAACTGTAACAAGTTTTTCAATCGTATCACCTGTTTCTGGATTTTCACTTTCTGGTTTAACTCTTACAGCTACAAGTAATTCATCAACATCTACTAGAAGTGTTCAAGTAAGAAGTACATATAGTGGAGTAAATTCCAATCCTGTAACTGTTACTCAATCAGCTGCAACAGAAAGTACTTATTATGAATATAGTATCAGTATTAGTCCTACATCAGCATCCTTTAGTGCTTATGGTGAGAGTAAGAGTTTCACAGTTACATCTCAACGAAGACTTGTTACTGTAAATTCAATATCCGGTAACTCTTATGGATCTTGGGGAAGTACTAGTTGGGAAACCTATGGAAGTCTAGGAACTGGTTTTTCTCAAACTACCTCTGGGAATACAGTAACAGTAACCGCATCTTCAAACTCAGGTTCTTCAAGATCAGGTACTCTTAGTGTCAGATGTACTTCTAGTACTTCTACAACAGCCTCAGCAAGTTTATCTCAATCAGGTGCTTCAACAACACCAGAAACAGTATATGAATTTACCGTTTCACCTACATCTCTAAGTTTTTCCAAAGATGGCGGTAATAAGACTGTCAGTGTAGTTTCTAGATCCAGAATTAAATACACAAATGATGTTGATGGTAGTGTTAGTTATGGTAATTGGTCTTCCGTTAGTTATTCTGCATCAAGTACTAACTCAGCATTCTCTTCTACAACACCAACAGGAACGAGTACGAATAGTGCAAGTGTAAGCGTTGGAGCAAATTCTGGAGCATCTAGAAGTGCTACAATAACTTATACTCAATCTGGATCAGGAACAAAGAAAACAGTAAGTTGTAGTCAAGATATGGGTATCCAAGATAGAACTGTTAGAAAATATGTTTTTTCTGTAAGTCCTACATCAGTTAATATTGGTTCTAGCGGTGAGAGTATAGTATTAGATGTTACTTCTTATTATGAAACTGCAACACAGACCAATAGCGGATCTGGTTGGGTTACAGGATCGTGGGGAGGAAAAACAGGTGTAACTCCGGGAACTAGATTAGGATCTTCATCATCTCCTTTCTCAGTAAGTTCTCCTTCAGCAGGAAGTACTGGAAACTATACAATTTCTGTTTCTGCAGGAGCTAACTCTAGTACTTCAAGTAGAACAGGTAGTCTTTCTTTAAGTCAAGCTAGAAGTGGAATACAGGAAAATGGATCTTCTTGGTCTTCACCTGCCAACATAAACGTTCCTTTAAATCAAGAGGGTAAAATTGAAAGTAAGAAGTATTGGGAATTTAATATCAGTATTCCAGCCAATACTAGTACAGGTTCTCCTAAACCTTGGAACTGGAATCTAAAATTTAGTAATCTTCAAGGTCAGAATTTTTCAATATCTAGTTCTTCAGCAGGTGCTTCATATACTCATATAGAGAAGATGGAAGTAGATCCTATATACTATGGAATGTGTAATTTATTGTTTGAATATGGAGCTGGTGTTGTAACTACGCAAGTTGGTTTAATCTCTCCGTCCTCTATAACTCTTGATTCAAGCGAACAAGTTTTTTACTTAAGTGCGTCTATCTTAACTCCACCAGCGGGGTAATAATCAATATTATATCTTTAATAAGTTTAGTTTTTCAAAACTATCTAATATCTATTGTATTATTTCCAGAGAATCTAAAGGTATACGGACCATATACTTTTTCAGAAGTATTATAAATATCTCTACAAAGATAAACATTAGATGTATCTCCTTTGTTGAATTCAATATTATTCCCTGTTCCCGTAAAAACGGTATATGGTTCCTTATTTCCTATTAAAAATTTTTCTCCAGATGAGGAACCATAATCAAATACGTGAGTAGAAACAGTTGGAAAATTAGAATTATCAAACCAGAAATACATGTTAGTTAGTCCAGTATAGTAAATGGTTATATAAACTTCATCATCAGGATTACTACCAGTAGTATCTAGTGGATTAATATTCAATGTATAATTAGTAACATAATCTTTATCAGTTAGTACCGTCCCTGTTAGTAGATCCCCGGTAATAATAAACGGAGGGATAGTAGTTGCATAACTTAAGAATGTTTTTGGAGGTTCTATAGATGAAGAAGATATAATTGAGAAGTCATAACTATAAAGAGGGTTATATTCATTGACTATAGTAAATTCTATATTTTCTTTGATTTCTGGTCCATTCCACTGTAAAATATAAGAATATAAATCCCAATTATCAGACGTTTTACTTATATCAAACCCAACAGTTATAGAGATAGGTTCTTTCTCCTTACCCTCTTGATTTAAAGGAACGTTTATTTCCTTATATATGTTAATGAAAAACAGTATATTATATATGAACGAACAATTATTAGGTTATTGGATAGAGGATTTAATATGGTGTCCAAGTCAATGTTATTATTATTTTCTTGATCCGATTTCATCTCAAGGTTATTGTATTTATCTTAGGTGGAGACATTCAGATCCATGGACAGCTGAATTAATTAAGTGCACATCTGATTGGGAATTTATTTACGACGAGCCTTGGGAATATATTGAATTAAAACGTGATTATTCTTCTAATGAGTATCGATCTTTGGAGAAAAAAGTCTTAAAAGTAGTAAAGAAGAGATTTTCGGCTGTAACTTTTAAAAATAGAGTTTATGAAAAAGAGGAATAGTTATGAATTTTTTAGGTGGGGTACTTTATCTCCACAGGATCATAAAGAGGGATCACTCCCTGGGGATTCACCTTTTCGAGGATTTCATACAGCTCCAGTTAGGAAGGGATTTTATGCATTTCCCAAAGGTTATATTGAAACTTTTCTATTAGGTAAGTCTCCTAAAGATATGATCCCTGGGAAAGAAGGTAATGGTAGATTCTTTTATCTTAGAGATTTGACTGGGAAAAAGATAATAAGAGATGAGTATTATAATTTACGGCCTGATGAAAAAAACGGCGATACTAAGGAGGGTCGGGATAAAAGAGATTCAAGTAGATTTTTGTTACACAGGAGATGATGATTATTCTGACGACCAAAAATTCATCGCCGTATATTCTCCAAGGCCGAAGAGATTTGTATATACTGGACCTTATATTTGGCATCACTTGAGAGACTATGATAATAATAAACCTTTAGTTAATCCATCAGACATAATAGCTGAGAAAGGTTCATGGATAAAAACGACACTTGATGTTTGGTGGAAAGCTCTTAAGAAATCTGATACAATATATAGATGGAAAAGTTATATAGACCGAGGAAAAAGAAATAGACATGGAAATCCTCATACATGTCCAAGTTGGTATTGTAAGGATGATTATGAAGTATTTATAGAGAGAATATAAAGAAAATAAAAGACTAGTATTGGGAAAATTAAACCCTTTACTAGTCTCTTTTTTTTATTCTATTATAGTCCAAGCTTCTCGAATTACTTTTCCAGCATCTTCATAGCTCATCTCAGAAAAACCGGACTCTGCATATCCATAACCCCAAGAATTTTTTATCATAAATCCATCTCTAGAGAAACCAACAATACTTATCGCATGTCCTCCTAAGTTTTCAGAACCATTCCAGAAGTCATCACGATCTCCGTCTCTTACAATAACAGCTATAAGTGCAGGTCCATTTGTTATCACTGCATGTTTAATTCCTTCAATAGTTGATATTCTTGAGAAGATTTTTATTTCTCCGGCCGCTTTCATTAACTCAAAACCTTCGGCAGGCATCATTCCATCTATTGTTTTATCAGCTCTAAGATAGTATAACCAATCAGGCTTTTTCTCCAGAGTTTTTCCATGGCTTAGCTGATAAAAGTTATACATTTCTGCTATTGAATGACTAACACAGCTTCCGACACTACCTTGATCCCACACTTTGCCGATATCTTTGAGTTTATATTCGGCCGGAAGTGTAATAGGTTGTGGTTTATATTCTGAGTAACTTTCTAGGTTTTCTGTTTTAATATAACCGTAAGATCTCATATGTTAATTGATAATTTAGTTAATATTATAAGCTGTTCCATGTCCTAAAGACGATATTAATTTAACTGCTTCAAGACCTTTCATTATATACATGATATTATTGTTACTTTTTATAAAATTTCCAGTATTTATACAATTTGAAATTATATTTCTGCGTATTTTAAGAATTTTAGCAGCATCTCTAATAGATACAAATGCATTTAACACTTTACTTTTATCTTCAGAAAATACATATATTACAGCTTCCATTTTTCTAAATAAATCCTCTCGAGATTCTTTATAAAAAGCTATATACTTTCTTGAATTAATATTATTATATATTAGAGATATGCTATCAACTCCAGTAACTTCTTCTAAATATTTTACAGTTCCGCTATCTAAGAAATCACCGTATAGATCAGCTAAAATAACAGGTTTAGCTCTTTTTACTATAGTATTGATATTTTGTAAATTTTCAGCCTGATTATTACAAAGTCTTAAATTTTCAAATCGATTATCATGTTTTATAGTGTTAATATGATCTACGACTTCTTTATCAGTCAATTCTCTTTTAATAAGAAACTCCATTATTATTCTATGTACTCCAGTGTGATATCTATAAATATTTCCATTTTCATCAGTTTTAGAAACTGAAAATTCTACATATCCAGAGGGAAATAATGTTCCTAGAATAGATACTTTATTTTTAATAAATCCTTCTTTACATACATACAATCCTGGATATTTCCAATGTTTATACCATTCATAATCATTTAGATTTCCTGAGTATCCTGGAATAAATAAATTTCTTCTATCATCTTTTTTCCAGTAATATCCTTTATACTTTCTATCCTCTTTTATTGCAAGAGGTATATTACAGTCTACATCAAATCCTTTACTATCTCTTCTTGTTATTTTAAATACTTCATTCCTATTATCATCTAAAGCTATATATTGAAATAATTTATCTTCAGATTTTTTAGATCTTCTATTAGAACTGCTATTCTCCTTAAAAGTTACCCACTCTAAATTAGATAACGAATTGTTTTTAGGATCATGGTCTATATGGTTAACTACTGTATATATTTTTATGTCCGGATTTAATAGAAAAGTAGAGGCTAATAATCTATGTAAAGCAAAACTTTTATCCTTATTATTAAAACTAATGGTAATATATACATAAGGTCTATTAGTAGAGCGATTTCCTCTTATTCTATTAGTTGTAATATTTTTTATTTCTCCTTTTTTATTAATTAGATAATTATCTAGATTATACAATTCTCCTGATAAATCTATATATTTCATAGGAATAAATTCGTTCTCTGAAATATTAGGAAATTTTTCAATATTTCTTGGGATAAAGTTTAAGGTTTGTTTATTATCATTCATTATCTGATTCATTTTTTTTTATTTGATTTATATTCATTATTCATTTAGATTTAAAAGAGAGATTTCAGATAATAAAGTTTGCAACCTTTATTAAAATACTTTCTCTCTATCTAAATGAATCAGAATAAAATAAACTTATTTATTATTTCTTTTTAAAAATTATTTCTAACAATTGCTTAACAAATAAAATATCAAATACACCGTTACTAGCTAATCCAACACCAGCACCTACTATGAGAGATTGCCACCAAGAAGCTTCAGCAAGACATCCAAGATCGAAAAACCAACCAAACATACATAATCCAATAGCGACTATCCAAGAAATTAATTGATTAGCCCACCCTGGAAGTTCTTTACCTATAATTCTTTTGATTGCCTGCGTAACAACAGGAACACCAGCCACTAAAGCAGCTAATGTTGAAAATACTGATACGAAATCCATAATTTTATTCCTTTCTAAATTTAATTAAATATATACTATCTCCGGCGGATTCAGTTATCGAGAATACATAAGTCGTATCTTCTTTAGTGGTTATAGTTGTATACTGTGTAGTTATAACTGAATCACTAGTAAAATACATCGACTTAGGCCATTCTCGATATTCCATAAACGCCGGAAGTAAGTTTGCTGTAGTTATACTATCTATTATTCTTTGTGGTTCTATCGAAAAGCCTTCATAAAAAGTAGTATTAAATTTTCGGGAAGTACCACAAGAAATAATTAATAGAATAGTGATCAGGATTAGAACTAATTTTTTCATTCTTCTGATAATTTTACGATATATATTAAATTCGGATCTTTAGATTCAAGAGCATCATAATCAGTTTTTTCTATAATATCTGATAATTCTTGTGTTGGTTGTCCGAATATCCAGACTTTATTAGAATCAGTGCTCATATAGATTCCATTAATATGTTCATCTCTAGAATACTCAGCCTCAGGTCCTTTATAAAAATTAGTTAGTGCCATTATTCTCCTCCTCCCTCTACAATTTTAATAGTTAATGCTTGTTCGAGTTCATAGATTTTGTTATCCAATGCTCTCAAACATCCCACTAAAGAATTTTGTCCTCTTAGGTAGTGTGTATCAGATAAATTAGGAAAATCACTATAAATATTATCATCATCTGGGTTTGGATCTATGAAGCCTGCTGAAGAATTTACTCTCTGGATTGCAAACTTAAGAAGGTCGAAATTATAATCATCTCCTTGTTGTCTAGCTAAAACTTCTGCTGCAAGATTATCTATAGTTTCACCTCCAGAACCAGTAATTTCTTTTATCTTCTCAGTTAATTCATCTTCTAGTCTGATTATCTCATCTCGGATTGAATTACTATCACTAACTCTATCTGTTACTTCTTGATCAAGTCTTTCTGTAATAGTTTGATCGGCAGCTTCTCGTTCTTCTGCTTCTTTCTCTATTTTTCCTTCGAGTTCTGTTTTAGTATTTGTTATTCGATCACCTAAGACATCCAGTTCATTATTTATAGTTTCCAAGCTAGTTCCATGATCTTCAATATCAGTTATAGCTTTTTCTAGACGAGCTTTATCTTCTTTAGACAATAAACCATCAAATGAAGTTGTTGCATTAGGATATATTCTGATAGTCTTGGTGCCATCATTAGTATAGAGGTAATTATCAGCTATATTTATGGCAACTTCACCTTCCTTAAGACCTCCTGGAATTATCCCTGAAGATGTGTATCGTTTTAATCTTATTATCTGTTTCTTTTCAGCTCCAGTTCCTCCTTTATCACTACCCCCATCAATTTCGTCAATAGTTGTAGTTAATCTGAGTGCATCTTCTTTGGATTCTACATTAACTGAATAAGAATTTCCTGTTTCTTCACCTGGTAATACTTTATTCTCTAGGTAATCAGCAGAACCAACTTCAGAGATTCTAAGTTTACCAGATTCTTCACTAGTTTCAAATATGATTCCGTGATGTTTATCTGAAGTAATTCCAGAAACATATCTTCGGTCTCCTGTAGAATCTCCGGTGACAGTTATTCCAGGGAGTGTTCCTTTAGTTACTTTTATTTTATGATTATTTAGAACTGTATCAATAGAGAGTCCGCTTATAAATTCTTCTGAGTCTTTTACTTCTCCTCCATCAATTGTAATATCTGGGAACTTATGAGAATTTCCGACAAGAGTATTTCCGGTGAGGGTAATATTACTTATATATTCTCCGGAGGGTGCAGTATAAGAACCTTCGATATTTCCTTTCAGTGCTTCTACTACATGTCCGAAAGAATCAATTTTTACATTAGTAATAAAAGATCCTTCATTAGAGATAGCATTAGTTCCTGCAGTTGGTTGGGAAGCATGTGATATTACTCTATTTTCTCCGATTGTTCCACCTCCAATAAGACCTGGTCCTGCAGATATAGTTGTAGTAACTTTTGCTAAATCTTGAAGTGACTTACCTGAATCTGATATTGCTTTCCCTGTAGTTCCTGAGAAAGTAACAATATTTCCAGAGACAGCATTTTCAGGTCCAGAAACAGCTCCATCGATATTAGTTTGTACAACAGTCCAATCAGAATCTGTAGCAGCCGAACCATCTTTTATACAAATTACTAAGTCTCCAGGTTCTAATCTCATTCCAGATACATTTGGAGCGCCTGAAGTAGCAACATAGACATCTCCTGTTGTATGTCTAGAAGGGAGAGATTTTACTGTTCCTGTGGTTCCTAGAGTTCCTTTAAATTTGAGAGCTACTGCAGCTTCTATTTTATCTCCAATTTCTTTAATTACGAATGCAGTAGTGGCTAATTGGTTTGTATTAGTTCCTGCACTTGGAGTTGGTGCTGTTGGAGTTCCTGTAAATTCTGGGTTATCTATAGGAGCTTTGGTTTTTTCTAGGTTATCGAGCTTTCCTTGTAATTCATTAACCTCAGAGATTTCATGAGTATGGTTTTTATTAGTATTCAGAACAACATCTCCGGAAAAATCAGTAACTATATTTCCTGTTACTGCTCCCGTAAGTGTTATACTTCTCTTACTACTTAATTTATTAGCACTTCCTGCATTCCCTGAGATAGTTTTAGGGGCTTCATGTACGTGATCGGCTCTAGACCATTCATTAGAGATCCCAGAACTACTTGCTCCTAGTGGTTTTGCTGGACTACTGGAAGGCTTTGGAATTTCTACAGTTACAGCTTTTGAACCATCAAATTCTACTATAGTTTCATCGGTAAAATTTCCACCAGTAAACTTAATCTTATTTTTTACTTTTCCTGCTGCATTTACTGTTCCTATTCCGTTATTGAAAGTTATATCTCCTCCAGTAATAACATGACCTAGAGTTCCATCCCCTGCACCTGTTTCGATATGACTTGTAAAATCATTTTCAAGATTATTAATGATATTTAAAGTTTCAGTCATATCTTCTCCAGTAGATATAATTTCAAAAGCTCCATCACCTGCTCCATTTCTCTTTCCGATAGCCAGTATAATTTTAGCATTTTGTGGAGTTGTACCATAAACTGCGATAACTGGTTCACCCTGAGAGAATATAATATTTTTAAGGGCTAGGATTGCTTCGGATCTACTAGAGAATAATTCAGTATTTGCTTTAAAATGAATTATTTGATCCATATGTTTAATAATTAAAATAAAAGGAGGATTTTCTTCAGAAATAAACTGAATATTAATCCTCCTCTTTATTATTTTTACTTACTAGATAATTGTTTCTTCAATTCATCTATTTCTTCTTTTAGTAATTTAATACCTTCGATAGCTAAGATACTAATTTTAGAATAATCAACTTCCTTAACTAGAACATATGTTTCACCATCTTTCTCAATGGTTTCAAAGTTTTCAGGGTTAGGTACATCGGATTGTTTAAGTTCGGCGTCTGTTACTAGTTCAGGGAAAGTTGGTTCAAGTTCTTGTGCTATAGTTCCAAGGTCTTTTTTCCCACCTAAAATAAATGAATCTGTCGGAATAGAACAAATCTCCTCAAGTGTATGTTCCAAAGGTTTAATATCTGATTTCAAACGTTTATCTGAAGTCTGATAGAATCCACTAGAAGCATTAACTCTAGTAAGTGATATAGTAGAGTTTAGAGACCAAGTAATCGTACTATTAGCAGTAGATACTGTAGTATTTGTTCCATTTGCCACTTTAGGATTAGCAGAAATTTTTATTCCTCCAACAGTATAGTTATCTATTGTAGTCTTATTATTATTTACTGTATTAGTTAGATTTGAAACAGCATTAGTTCTATTAGTTACTTCATCATCTAACTTTTTCTCTAATTTTCCAAGAGCTCCATTGATACTATCAGTTGCTGCAATAGCTCCAGTCGTAGTTGGTTTTGAATACCCAGTTACTTTAGTATTTGCTCCTGTTACAACGGGATTAGTAGAAATTTTAATTCCATTTACAGTATAATTATCAATAGTTGTTTTATTAGAGTTAATTAAGTTAGGAAGAGTAGTATCAAGCTTTACTTTATCTGCAGCAGTCATAACACCAGCTACACTAGCAGTTGCAGCGGGAAGAGTTATATTGTTTGCTGCACTAACTCCTGTAGAAATAGTTGTTTTTGTTGCTGCGATAGCTACACTTGAAGCTGCTGGCGTAACTGCACCTAAAGCAAAATTCGCTGTGGTTATTCTATCAAGTTCTGTCTTATCGGTTGAAGTCATTACCCCTGCAAGAGTAGATGATGCAGCTCCAATATTAACTGAATGTTCACTTTTTGCGTCAGTATCTGTAGAATTACCACTAACATTAGTACAAGTGAAGTTTATAGCTACATTAGAAGCTGTTCTAGTCCAACAATTATCATCATTTAAGTGAGAAGAATTCCCAAGAGTTTTAATAGCATTGAGAGTCTTCTTATCAGATGCACTTGCGAGACCTGCCTGAGTTTCTGATACTTCTGGAAGAGTAATAGAACTAGAAACTGCTTTATTATCTGTAGGATTTATACCCGTTATAGTAATTACTCTTGAGGTAGCTGTTGTAGTAGGCTGAGAGATAACATGATTAGTACCTGTGATTCGGTCAACTTTAGTTTTATCCGCTGCGCTTAGAACACCCGCTGCAGATTGAGTAGCAGCAGGCAGCGTAATATTATTCGCAGCGGTAGTACCATCAGTAACATTTGTTTTAGAAGCAGCTATTCCTACAGTAGACGCAGCAGGAGTTACAGCGCCAAGAGCAAAGTTAGCAGTATTAATTCTATCTAATTCTGTTTTATCTTTGGCGCTCATTGTACCTGCTGCGGAAGAAGTAGATATAGGAAAGTCTATAGTAGTACTTATATCTTCTTCATTACCATTATCAGATACAAATGTAATAGTAGCTTTATTAGCATCAGATTTTACAGATATATCATTAATAGAATCTGTATTTAATCCATCTAATTTAGTTTTATCCGCTGCGCTTAGAACACCCGCTGCAGATTGAGTAGCAGCGTTTATCACAGCGGTTCCATCTTCATTAACAGTCGAAGATCTCCACGTATTATAGTTGAGAGTAACTGTGCTAGGAGATGTCGTGAAATTTTTTATCTTATCAGCTCCATGTGCAGAAAGACTATTAAACTCTGTATCTATTACTTGAAGTTTAGTCCATCCAGAAGCTGTATGTCTATTGGCCCAGTTGTCTAATCTGTAATAACAACCCTCTGATGTAACGAACCATTCTTGCCCGATAGCATCATTATTTGTATTCACTACGGATTTGCTAAGAATAGGATCTGTGATAGCATAAAGTGCATTCAGAGTAGCAACTGTTTTATGGCCTTGTATTTCTTCAGCATAGACAATACCGAATTCATTAAGATTCGCAGATTGTAATTGTGCCGGATATTTAGCCATTGTATTCTATTTTTAAATTTTAAAATCTAATATAACATTCTGAAATGCTCCTTTGTATTTCGAAATATATACATAATGAGAAGTTGAAATTCCAGAACCACTTACTATATTAATTTCAGATCTAGTAAAATCTTCTAATATAGCAGCACCTCCATTTTGAACAATCATACTAAGAGTTCCAAGTTCTTTCGGGTAAGAATAGCAATAATACTGAGTACCTGAAGCGGTAATATTAGTTATTCTTTCAGAGTTACTTTCATCCAATAATTTTGTTCCTGATAATGCTAATATATCACTAGCAGATGGAGTTTTACTAGTTACTGTTCCAAAATATATTCTTGGTCTAAACTTTATCTCATATTGATCGGAAAAACTATCAAGTCCTTCTGCTTTTATAACAGAATTTCCGCTAATCATTAAGCCTTTTTTCTTGGCTGAAATAGTTTCCTTAATTATTCTATTTTCTGTTATACCAGTTATATTACTAATTTCCGAAAATACTCCATTACTAGGTAAAGTAGTCCCAAGATCTCCACTACAAGTTTCTGGATCTTTATATGTTTGGTAATCTGTTACTGTCCATTTAAATCTACCAGCTAAACTTGCTTTATATCCTTTCTCTATAGTTATAACTTTAGAATTTACATTTGTTATACCAAGGCTATCTGCAGTTACTTCTTCTCCAAGACTATTAGAAAAACTCCAAGTACCTTCCATCATAGGAGTAGGAAGTAATCTATCTGCTATTAGTCTAGTATCTAATTCCCAAGTTACAGTACCATCCTCTGCAATACTTCGTACATAATATTCAGTCTCTAGGTCAGTAACTAATACCTTAGCACCTAATTCTAAACGCTCTACAGGAATAGCATCCCGCTCAGCTATTGTTTTCACTGAGCGGTAGCCTCCCATACCATAAATGGCTGAATGTGTTGGATATACGTCAGAAGTATTGGTGGGAACGATACCCGAATAGAGTACCGTTCCTTTTAAATTATTTTCTGGCATTATCTTTTATCAATTAATTTAACTTCAATATTTAGTATTCCATGATAGAGATTAGCAAGTTTAGTAATTGTATAATCAGTATATCCAGTAAAGATGTTAGTTATACGTCTAGAGTATACTGTTACATCATCAACAGGATAATTATTACAATAGATTCTATACTTACTATACTCTTCTGTTGGAATTGCTACGTAAATATACTTACCTCCTGAACAATCAATAGGAGTGAATGGGAATTCATTATCACCGAAGGAGAAGAAAGAATTCATTGCTATAAAGTCAGAGTCAGTAGGAGCAGAATTACTTGATGCACCTACATAAACCTTATCAGCTGTATCAATCGTTAAAGTAGCTGTTGCAACTTCACTTAGATACGAACCTCTCAATGTGAATGTTTGTCCTCCAGTGGCAGTAATCTTATAAGTACGTTCCTCAACAGGAATATCATGAGTATCTATGAATTGGAAATTAATTTGTCCACTTGGGGTCAATTGATATTCCCATTCAAGAGTAATTTCTGTTGATTCACCTCTCTCTAATAAAGTTCTATCTGCTGTGAATTTAGTAATCTTAAATTCAGTAGGATTATCTCTCTTATTAGAGCCCATCATTCTATACCAAATTCCACTGGCATTGAATATAATATCATTTACCATGAATTTATATCCAAAGGACTCACCATCATTATTAACTAAATAGTAATCACCATCTTGTGCCTTATCTCCATTAGCTAGTGTTGGTAAATTCCTTTCAGCATCCCAAGTACCCTTATAGAACAAACTATGCATTGTTCTTTCAGGTAATTGACTTTCAGGTATTTTTCCATCAGGTCCAAGTTCAGCCTTCTTATCAAGAGCAACCTGAGTAGCTGTTGAAATAGGTTTCTCGAGGTCTGATGTATTATCAACTCTACCAAGTCCAATTTGCTCTTTTGTTACTTCATGAGGATTGTTCTTATCTGCAATATGTTTATCCAGATTAGAAACAACTTCAGAAATAGCGTTTTGAGTTGCTACTGAAATAGGCTTTTCTAAGTCAGATGTATTATCTACTTTTCCGAGACCTACTTGTTCTTTAGTTACTTGATGAGGATTATTAGTATTACCTACGTGATTATTAATAGCTGTATTTAAACTATTAGATAAAGTATCAAGAGCATTCTGCTGTGCTACAGATACAGGTTTATTAATATCGGCTGTATTATCAACGTTACCTAAACCTACTTGATCCTTAGTTACCTTATGAGGATTATCTGTACGATTAGCATGATTATCTAAAGCAGTATTATTAGCTGCTTTGGCATCATCAATTGCTTTTTGTGTAGCAGTAGATATTGGTTTATCGAGATCTGCAGTATTATCTACATTTCCGAGTCCAATTTGTTCTTTAGTTACTTTATGAGGATTACTGAAATCTCTCAAGTGAGCACTAAGATCTGTTCCCTGATCTGTATTAATCTTATCAATCTTAGCGTCAAGTTTATCAAGTTCCTTCTGAGTAGCATTAGAAATAGGTTTGTCAAGGTCGGAAGTATTATTTACATTTCCGAGACCTACTTGTTCTGCAGTTACTCTATGAGGATTTGTATAATCTTTAATATGATTGCTTAAGTCAGTTCCAGAAGAAGTAATTAGAGTCTTAACCTCGTTGATAGCTTCTTTAGCTGCATCAGACAAAGGTTTATCTTTATCTGAAGTATTATCAACGTTACCTAGACCTACTTGATCTTTCGTTACTTTATGAGGATTATTGAAGTCTTTAATATGATTATCTAGACCTCCCTCATTAGAAGTAATCAGATCCTCAAGTTCTTTCTTAGTGTTGTCTACTAATTCTTGAGTAGCATTAGAAACAGGCTTATCAAGGTCGGATGTATTATCTACATTTCCAAGTCCAACCTGTTCTTTAGTTACTTGGTGAGGATTATTAAGATCAGCTACGTGAGTATTAACCTTATCAGTTGTTTCTTTTCCCTTGTCACCTGGATATGCGGTTGAGCTAGTTTCTCCGAGGGCTAAGGAAGCAGAAATTTCAATATATCGAGAACCAGACCATCTATAGGTTAGGTTAGTGTCTTTGGTTACGTAAATCTTTCCAGCTTCACCTGTAGTAGGCAAGTTATCGTAAGAATCTACTTCAATAACATCGTCTACAAAGCTAGGTAATTGAGAACTAGGAACTTTGCCTTCTTGGTCAAGTGTAGCAACTCCCCCAGCTACGCCCATCTCTGAACGTTTTACTTGAGCATCATTTGTTACTTCACCTAATCCAATCTGTTCCTTAGTTACTTCATGAGGATTATTCTTATCTGCTATATGAGTTTCGATAATAGTATTAGTTTCTGTCTTAATACTATCCAAAGCTTTCTGTGTAGCATCAGAAATAGGTTTATCCTTGTCAGCTGTATTATCTACATTACCAAGTCCAACCTGATCCTTAGTTACTTTATGCGGATTATTAAAATCTGAAATATGAGCACTAAGATCAGAACCAGAACCATCAATAGAACCTTGAAGTCTTCTTTCAAGTTCATCAAGAGCATCCTGTTGATAATGAGAAACAGGTTTATCTAAGTCAGATGTATTATCTACATTACCTAGACCTACTTGTTCCTTCGTTACTTCATGAGGATTCTTCTTATCTGCAATATGATTCTCTAATGAAATATTGGTCTTATCAAGATTAGACTGAACAGCATTGATTGCCTCTTGAGTTGCTACAGAGACAGGTTTTTCAAGGTCAGCAGTGTTATCCACCTTACCAAGTCCAACCTGATCTTTAGTAACCTTATGAGGATTATCAAAGTCTTTCAAGTGAGCACTAAGATCTGTTCCTGTAGAACCTATAATAGATTCAAGATCACTCTTAAGTTTATCTAAAGCAGCTTGTTGTGCAATAGATACAGGTTTATTGATATCTGATGTATTATCAACATTTCCAAGACCTACCTGAAGTTTATTTACTTCATGAGGATTATTCTTGTCAGCTATGTGATTAGTAACATCTTTTTCAATATCACCAATATCTTTCTTCAACTCTGCCTTTGTAGAATCTACTAAAGCTTGTTGTGCTACAGATACAGGCTTATTAATATCAGCTGTATTATCAACATTCCCTAGTCCTACTTGTTCTTTTGTTACCTTATGAGGATTGTTAAAGTCTGAAGTATGATTATCTATCTTAGTATCAAGCTCTTTCTTAGTATTATCTACTAATTCCTGTGTAGCATTAGATACTGGTTTAT
>OHDP01000297.1_pt1 | contig 35364 bp, 35 predicted proteins | sample 1567011 | NCBI WGS metagenome assembly OHDP01 (sample SAMEA3879532, study PRJEB24766) | human gut metagenome | biome: human-associated habitat; feature: feces | place: USA | collected 1985/1987
TTTATTTTAACAACAAAAAAATGCCGTATTTATGCGGTGTTTGGCGTTTCGCAAACGCCTATGTAAAGCTGAAAAAGTGAAGGGAGAAGAAAATCAGATGAAAGAAAAAAAGATAAATCAGCAGAGCAGAGTGGCAGAGTCTGAAATCATAATAGACAGCGTACAACCGTATCGGGAGAATTATCAGATGCGGATGATTAAGAATAATCGGATTCCAGGATTATTGAGAGTAAGTGGATGTGGAATGGAAGGTGCAAGTAGATATTATTATCATACAGGACATTCACAGTCGTTGGAAACGTATTATAAAAATAAAGATATCAAAGCAGAAGAGATATTAAAACTGACAAGACAATTTCTCAGTGTTATGGAAAAAATGAAAGATTATATGTTAGAACCAAATTATCTGATGCTTTCAGAAAAATATATTTTTGAAAAGGATGAAAACTATTTTTTCTGTTTTTTCCCAGAGAATGAGAAGACCTGGCAGGTGTCTTATCATGAGCTGACGGAGTATTTTGTAAGGAAAGTTGATTATCAGGATCTGGAGAGTATTCAACTTGCCTGCATGCTTCACAAAGAAACGCTAAAAGAAACCTATGATATAGAAAGCATACTGCAGCAGTATGAGGAAGAAGCAAAAAACAGGAAAGAAAAGTCCAAAGAAGAGAAGATCAGAGAAGAAAGTAAGAGAGAAAAAGACAGAATAGAAATGGAAGAAAATCAAAACATTGAGGTACAGGAAAACAGCTATTATAGCAAGTCGGGAGGGAATTATGCAGTGATGGAAGAAAAGAGATATGGTCCGATCAAGAAATTTGCAAAACGCTTTAAGTCTGGAAAATGGGGAGAATGGGAAGATCTGATAACAGAAGCCGATGACTATGAATGATATATAGGATGTGGTATAGTATACGCAGATTCAAAAACATATCATAGAAGTCAAAAGGGAGTCAGGAAGAATGAAAGAGAGACCAAAAGAAATAATGACGATCACGTTGATAGGAATCAATATTCTAGTGTTTATTGTTCTTACTATGATCGGACGGACTGAGGATGGTTATTTTATGTTGCAGCATGGAGCAATGTATGAACCATATATTATAGAAAATCAGGAATACTATCGGCTGTTTACCAGTCTTTTTCTGCATTTTGGAATCTCACATTTATTAAATAACATGGTGCTTTTGTGGGCTCTTGGATCGATTTTTGAAAAAGAGGCCGGTAAAATTCGATTTTTGTTCTGTTATTTTATCAGTGGAATAGGCGGTAATCTGCTGTCTTTATACTGGAATACCATGCACGACAGACAGATTGTATCTGCCGGGGCATCGGGAGCAATTTTCGGACTAATGGGAGGGTTGTTTTGGATTGTATTTGCAAACAGGGGAAGGCTCGGAACGCTGTCAGGAAGAGGCATACTGATTATGGTTGTACTGAGTCTCTATTTTGGATTTACCAGTACAGGCGTAGATAATCTGGCTCACGTAGGCGGATTGATTTGCGGTTTCCTGACAGCGCTGCTAACCTATCGAAGAAAAAATCAAAAGATCCTAACGGTATCTGATATTAACGATATCTGATAGTTTACGCAGGAAGTGTGATCGATACGATTGTTCCATTGGTATGGTCAGATGTAATGTCGATCGTTCCATTATGTGCTTCAATGATTCTTTTGGAAACTGCGAGACCAAGGCCGGTACCGTTTTCTTTTGTTGTAAAGAATGGTTCATAAAGCTTATCAACAATTTCCGTTGGAATACCACAGCCGTTATCCTGGCATTGAATCAGAATTTTATCGTCAAGTTTCTTTGCACGAAACTGCAGACGTGGGGCATACTTACAATCGGCAAGAGCGTCTTTGGCATTTGTAAGTATGTTTAAGAAGACTTCCTCTAATTTGGTGCGATCACCATTGAACCTTTTTATATTCTTGTCAATACTGGAAGTCATCTCAATCTTTGATTTCTCAAAGTTGAGAGACATAGCGAACAGAACAGCAGAGTTGCGAAGAACATGTCCAAGAGGAAAGGAAGCACGGTTTAACTGGTTTCCGTTGTTGAGTTCTGTCAGATCATCCAGTAAATCACACATATGTCTGGCGCCATCCATGCATTCTTCCCAGACACAGGAACCTTTGGCAGTTTCAGCATAAAGAGAGCTCATTAATTGCATAGAAGAATAAAGAACCGTCATAGGGTTGCGGATCTCATGCGCAATTGTAGCAACAGCAGCATCATGGTTCTTCAGAAGCTGGGTGATAATCTCTTTTGCATCTTTGTTTGTTTCCATCAGGTGGTTCATTTTTTCAAGATCGATATTTGTTAACATAATACTTACTCCTAATAGTTAGATTTTCTTGAGTTCGGTAAGAGTGTAGCACCACCGAAAACAGCATTCAATAAAAATCATTCGACTATTTTCGACCTTTTTCGACCTGGTGTCTGAAAAATGTATTCTCTTTTTCTGAAAAATGGTCTATACTACAGATAAAATAAAATGGAAAGAGGAAAGATCATGAGAGATGATAATTGTATTTTCTGTAAAATAGCAAATGGAGAGATTCCATCAGCAACATTATATGAGGATGAGGAGTTCAGAGTAATTCTGGATCTTGGACCGGCATCAAAAGGACATGCGCTGATCCTTCCGAAGAATCATTACCGCAATCTGTATGATATTGACGAGGCAACAGCTTCAAAAGCAATCTGTCTGGCGAAAAAGATGATTACAAAGATGACGGATGTACTTGGATGTGATGGTTATAATATCGTTCAGAACAACGAAGAGGTAGCTGGACAGACGGTATTCCATTTCCATATGCACTTAATCCCAAGATATAAGAATGACAATGTAGGTCTCGGATGGCATATGGGAGAACTTACAGAAGAAGATAAGAAAGAAATACTTGAAAAATTAAAGTAGTACTGGAGAAGATATGTTAACGGAAAATCGCGAATTCAATGAGATTTATGAACAATATAAAAATCTCATTCTAAAAGCGGCATACACTTATTCAGGCAGTTATAGTGCAGCGGAAGATATTACTCAAGACACTTTTCTGAAACTGTATATGGGATATGACAGCATGAAGAAGAAAAATATTTCTTCATGGCTGTTTACAACGGCAAAAAATGCGGCATTAAATTACAAGAAAAAGCATAGCCGGGAGATTTTCGAGATTGATGAGAATTGGGACAGTGAAGAGGATACCGAGAAATATGAAGCACAGGTAAAAAGTGCAGAGGAACAGTTTCTGGAAGATGAGCTTCAGAAACAAAGGTTAGAGCTTCATGAAAAGATTTTCACCAATTTGATGGAAAAGAATGAAAGATGGTACGATGCTATTGTCCTTGTATATTACATGGAGATGACTCAGGCAAAAGCAGCAGAATTAATGGGCATTCGACTGGAAGTACTTCATAGCCTTCTGCACAGAGCAAAGAAATGGATTAAGAAAAAGTACGGAACGGAGTACGAAGAAATGAACCGGGAAGACTAAGAGCAAAACCAAATGTTTACTGTTCAATGTACAAAGAAAAAGTGTATAAGGAACAGTGGTGCCGATAGTTTCCCGGTATCTTTTTGAATACTGTAGTTTTATGAAGACGGTTGCCAGTAGATGAACTACATTATTTTGTGGCAGCTTCCTCAATGAGGCCGATAATAGTAGCAATCGGATCCTGTTGCCCAGAATTGTGCATTGCATTTATGAACTGCTCACGGTTTTCGTACAGGTTATGAACTGCATCCAAAAGCGTTGCATTCGTAAGCTGTTCTTCCTCGATTACAAGACTGAATCCCTGACGTTCGAAAGAGCGTGCGTTAAGAATCTGATCGCCACGACTTGCACGGGCAGAAAGCGGAATCAGAAGATTCGGTTTTCTAAGAGCAAGCAGTTCACAGATTGCATTCGCACCGGCACGTGAGATAACAACATCTGCAAGAGCAAAGAGATCACGCAGTTCGTTTTTGATATATTCAAACTGACAGTAGCCTTTGATTTCTTTCAGAGAATGATCAACCTTTCCTTTTCCGCAGAGATGGATGATCTGGAACTGTTTCAGCAGTTCAGGAAGGGCAGCACGTACAGCCTCGTTGACAGCTACAGCACCAAGACTTCCGCCGATTACGAGAATGACAGGTTTTTCATCTGTAAAGCCACACATCTTTCTGGCGGCATCCTTGTCACCAGTAAGAAGTTCCTGACGAATCGGAGAACCGGTAAGAACAGCTTTTCCTTCCGGAAGAGCATCTAACGTCTCTGGAAAGTTACAGCAGACTTTGACAGCAGATGGAATTGCAAGTTTATTTGCCAGGCCAGGTGTCATATCAGACTCATGAATAATGACCGGAACTTTGCATCGCTTTCCAGCAAGAACAACTGGAACCGAAACAAAGCCGCCTTTAGAAAAAATAACATCAGGCTTTAAGCTTTTGATTAACTTACGGGCTTCACCAAAGCCTTTGATCACACGGAATGGATCTGTGAAATTCTGCAGACTGAAATAACGGCGCAGCTTTCCGGAAGAAATTCCATGGTTCAATCAGTTCCTTTTCAATTCCATTGTAAGAACCTATGTATTGAATATCATAGCCTAATTCTCTAAGCTTTGGAATCAGGGCTATATTCGGAGTGACATGTCCGGCAGTACCACCGCCGGTCAATATAATTCGCTTCATAAATTAACCTCCAGATTTAGTGTAGAGTGCTACTGTTCAAAGTAAATTGAGAACACTAGCCTTATAGCATCATATTACCCTTATTTGAAAAAATGTCAAGAAAAACGGGACACACAAACTGGAGAGAATAAGGTGAAGAAAATGAAAAAACTGAAAAAATTATCATTGGAAAATGAAATGAAAAAAGAAGCTGAACAGATTGAAAAGAAAGTCCGAGAGGACAGATCTCTGGATGACATTAAAGTGTCGGATGAGATGGAGAAAGAGCTTTTCAATAAGATTCAGGATTACGAATACGACAAAAGGCATAAAAAAGTCATCCGCAAAAAGAAGAAAAGCAAGCTTGTAATCGGAGCACTGGCAGCAGTGCTGATTCTGGTGTGCGGAAGTGTGATGACCAGTGTGGGGAGTAAGTCGTATTGGAAGACGTTGTGGAATAAAGAGGCAGGGGATGAGACTTTGTCTTACGTAGATGTTGAGAATATGGAGTCAATAGAGACGGAGGATATTGATGAAGTTGGCGTTTATAAAGAAATTGCCAAAGTAATGGGAAATTATTTGGTTCGTATGGAATATAAGCCAAGAGGTATGGTATTAAAAAGATATACAATAGATAAAGAACAAAGGATGGCTGTATTATTTTATAAATATGGAGATGAAACAATCAGATATTATATGTATATGAATTCTAAAGATTCTTCTTTGGGCGAAAAATCAGTAGATGACTTAATAGATAAATACGAGATTACAACGAATGGTCATAATATTTCTGTGAAAGAGTATTCGATTAAGAATTCGGAACAAAAAAGATATACAGCCGATTTTGAAAATAAGGATATTCAATATCAAATTAAAGGCAAACTAAAAAGAGAAGAATTGGATGAAATTATAAAAAATTTATTTTTTATGTAAAAATGCGTAAGTTTTTTAACTCTCAGTTGTTTACTTATCAGAAGGCAATAAAAAAAGGGGGAAGATAGTCTTATGATAAGTAAAAAAATCAGATCAGTTATTACAAGTGTTATGGCTTTCTGCTGTATAGCAGGGGTATCTTTGACAAATGTTAAAGCAGATGATAGTACTCCAAAGTCAGTTGATGGATCATATTTGACATCAGCCGATTCATCTACAGGTTATACACCTAATGAAGAACGTGGAAAGCATTTGATGGATGGTCAGTGTTCAATAACGAAAAGTGGAACAAAACGTATTTATACGTATGGTGCTACCACAGCAGATCATACAGTTGATGCAATTGCAGTGATTGTATATGTAGATCAGTATAATGAGAAAGATGATGAATGGTATCAAATTGATGCTTTTTCTAAGAAAGTAGAGAATGACTATTATGTTGCAGCATCTAAGTCAATTCAAGTTGACCGGGGATATTATTACAGAGTACATGCAGATCACTTTGTAAGAATGGGAGAAGAACCAATTGAAGAAACTTTCTCTGTAACCAACGGCATCCTAGTCCCATAAGCATCTTTCTCCCACATTAACGGCAGAAGATGCAGCCCGTGGGCTGGCCTAACAGCCGCTGCGCGGTGGTTCGCTCGGACACTCACAAATTAGATTCTAATAGATAAAAGTGAGAGCCTTGTTCCTTGATACACCACAATTAAATAAATGAGCATATAATCACCAAAAGCGGCTGTTAATCAGTCCATGGACTAGTAGGGCAGAAGGGAAGGATTGAATCAAGAGTAGCGATCCTTCCCTATTAGTTTGCCATTTTTCAACTATTTTCCTGTTGCTTCTTTCAGTGCCTGAGCAAGCTGATCCGGGCAGGAAGTTTTTTTGAATCCACACTGGATTCCTTCCAGGCGTGAGATGGCCTCATCTACATCCATTCCTTCAACCAGGTGGGAAATTCCCTGCAGGTTACCGTTACATCCACCAACGAAGGAAACATTATGAATCTTGTTATCTTCGATATCAAAGTGAATGCTCTGGGAACAGACACCTTTTGTTCTATAATCCATATCTAGATATCCTTTCTTTTGAAATTTTAGATCTTTTAGTTACCTTTTGAATTATAGCAAATCAAATATAAAAAAACAATTTTTCTTTTCACATCTTTCATCATGATTTTCCTCAATACGACAATTTTGACTTTTGCTGTAGAAATCTGTAGAACGATTTATGCGGACAGAATATAAAATCAGGTTTATAATATCTACAAACGTAACGAAGGGGAGGCCCGAACAGTTGCGCAATATTTTTAAAACCAGGAGGGGTTGCTATGTTAAGAGAACTGGCAGTGAACACGAGAGTCATCTATTATCTGATGGCGCTTCTGGGCATGATCGGAGTGCTGGCAAAAGCAGTGAATCAGCAGACATTGAATCAGATGCTGAAGGCGGCAGGGAATATGTCCAAGAGTACACACCGACTGATAAAACTCGTAAGAGCAAAATACGAACATGCATGTATGGTGCATGACAGTGTAGAGAATACGAATGCATTTGTGGAGAAATATATTTATGAATACAGAGGATTTTTGTTTGGGATTCATACCTGGAGACAGATGCAATTGCTGACGGTGTGGTTTGTTGGAATTCTTGCAACTCTTGGTGCATTCGAATGTTATATTACTTATGGATTTTCAGATGCGGCGTATCAATATATAGAAACAGGATTAGCGGAGATGGTACTCCTTTTTGTTATCAGTCATCTTTCGGACGAACAGTACAAGCTTAATGCTGTCAGGATGTATATGGTGGATTATCTTGAGAATAATTGTGCATTTCACATAAAGAGACAGCGGACTACGGATAGAGAAGAATTGAATGTGATTGCTGCAGAGAATACCGGAAAGCAGGAGTGGGAAGAAAAGAAAGGGGAAAGAGAGATACACAGAGAAGACAACGTACAGAATGGAAATAAAACGAAAGCAGAGAGGACGGAGCTGCCGATCAATATCGAGGGGGAACCAAGAACGGTAGAGCCGGCAAGGAATCCGGCAGGAAATTCAGAGAGAGACTTAGATAGAGATTCAGGAAGAAATGCAGAAAGAGAAGCGGCGATTCGTCAGATATTGGAAGAATTTTTAACATAACGAAAACTAAAATTTCTTGAGCAGCATTTGTAAATAAGGTATAATAAAAAGCAGTTGGTAGCCGCCGGTCATGGAATATCAGGAATGTCGGCAGGGAAAGAAGAACCAACTGCTTTTTTAGGGCTTATAAACATGAAAAGAAAGTAACTGATTAAGACAGGTACAAAGAGTAATAGGAGGAGTTGCCATGTTAAGAATAGGAATGCTGACCAGTGGTGGAGACTGCCAGGCACTTAACGCAGCAATGCGCGGTGTTGTAAAAGGAATTTGCAACAAGCGCAAAGATGTAGAAATCTACGGATTTAAAGATGGATACAAAGGTCTGATCTATTCGGATTTCAATATGTTGACATCAAGGGATTTCTCGGGAATCCTGACACAGGGTGGAACAATTCTTGGTACATCCCGTCAGCCGTTCAAACTGATGCGTGTGCCGGACAAGGATGGAATAGACAAGGTGGAGGCAATGAAGCACACATATCATAAGCTTCATCTGGATTGCCTTGTTGTTCTTGGAGGAAATGGAACTCATAAGACAGCAAATCTTCTTCGTGAGGAAGGACTCAATGTAGTGACACTGCCGAAGACGATCGATAACGATCTGTGGGGAACAGACATGACATTTGGATTCCAGAGTGCAGTTGATATCGCAACAGATACGATTGACAGAATCCATACAACAGCAACTTCCCACAGCCGTGTATTTATTATCGAGGTTATGGGTCACAAAGTTGGTCATGTAACTCTGCATGCCGGAATTGCAGGCGGAGCAGACGTAATTCTTCTTCCGGAGATCCCATATGATATTAAAGCAATCAAGAATGTGATCGATAAACGTACACAGGCAGGTAAGAGATTTACAATTCTTGCTGTTGCAGAGGGTGCGATTTCCAAAGAAGATGCAAAACTGAAAAAGAAAGAGTACAAAGAGAAGCTGGCGAACAGAAAATATCCTTCTATTGCTTACGAACTGGCAGAACAGATTGGAAAAGAGACAGACAAGGAAGTTCGTATCACAGTTCCCGGACACACACAGAGAGGTGGCACACCTTGTTCTTATGACCGTGTATTTGCAACAAGAGTCGGAGCGAAGGCAGCAGAATTGATCCTGAATGAAGAATACGGATATATGGTAGCCATGAGAAATGGTGAGACAGTGAAAGTTCCGTTGGAAGAGGTTGCAGGAAAGCTGAAATATGTTGATCCGAACTGTGGTCTGATCAAAGAAGCGAGAACAATCGGTATCAGCTTCGGAGACGAGGTGTAATTCATGTCATATACGGCGCTATACAGAAAGTTCCGTCCTTCTGAATTCGAAGATGTAAAAGGACAGGATCATATTGTTACAACGCTTCAGAACCAGATTAAGGCGAACAGGATCGGACATGCGTATCTGTTTTGCGGAACGCGAGGAACCGGAAAGACAACAGTTGCGAAAATATTTGCGAAGGCAGTAAACTGTGAGCACCCGGTAAATGGAAGTCCATGTGGAGAGTGTGCGATGTGTAAATCTATCGCTGCCGGCACTTCGATGAATGTGATCGAGATCGATGCTGCATCGAACAATGGTGTTGACAATATCCGTGAGATCCGGGAGGAAGTGACATATCGACCGACAGAAGGTAAGTATAAAGTATACATTATCGACGAGGTGCATATGCTTTCCATCGGAGCATTCAACGCATTGCTTAAGACACTTGAGGAGCCGCCGGAGTATGTTATTTTTATTCTGGCGACGACAGAAGTGCATAAAATCCCAATTACGATTCTTTCTAGATGTCAGCACTATGATTTTAAGAGAATCAGCATTGAGACAATTACAGACCGCATGCGTGATCTGATGCAGACAGAACAGGTAGAAGTGGAAGAAAAAGCACTTCGCTATATCGCAAAGGCGGCAGACGGGTCTATGCGTGATGCACTCAGTCTGCTGGATCAGTGTATTGCATTTTATCTGGGACAGAAGCTGACGTATGATCATGTGCTTGAAGTACTTGGTGCGGTGGATACGGATGTGTTCAGCCGCCTGCTTCGGAAAGTATTGGAAAGAGATGTTGCCGGAGTTCTTGATATCGTGGAAGATCTGGTTATGCAGGGGCGTGAACTGACCCAGCTGGCCGCAGATTTTACATGGTATCTGAGAAATTTGCTTTTGGTTAAAACTTCTGATAATATAGAGGACGTGCTGGATGTGTCTACGGAAAATATGCTGCAGCTCAAGGAAGAATCAAAGATGATCGAACTTGATATGTTGTTGCGTTATATCCGTATATTCTCAGAACTTTCCGGTCAGCTGAAGTATGCGACGCAGAAGAGAGTGCTTCTGGAAGTTGCACTGATCAAGCTTTGTACTCCGGCGATGGAGACTGGTCAGGATGCACTTCTGGACAGAATCCGTGCGGTAGAAGACAAAGTAGAGAAAGGACTTGCTGCAGCTGCAGATATGCCGCAGCGAGTTGTTTACGTGAATGGAGATGATGTGTCATCATCCGGATCAGGCGTTGCGGGAAGCAGGAAGGCGAAACCGGAGCTGCCGAATGCAATTCCGGAGGATGTGCAGGAAGTGGTGAAGAATTTCCGTTCTATCGCAGATGAAGCGTCAGGTATGATCAGAGGCTTTCTTAAAAAAGCAAGACTGAGTCTTGGTGGTGACAATCGCTTGTTGATCGTACTGCCAGATGCTATGTCTGCAGATATGGTTGGTAGAGAAGATCATGTGCAGGAACTTGAACAGCTCATTGAAGAGAAGATTGGAAAGAAAGTCGAGGTAGATGTCCGTCATGTAGAAGAGGGCAGACACTTTGAGGATACATTTGTGGACATAGAACAGAAAATAAATATGGAAATAACAGTGGAGGATTAGACATGGCAAAGCGTGGAGGATTTCCAGGCGGCGGAATGCCGGGAAATATGGCGAATCTGATGAAGCAGGCACAGAAGATGCAGCGTCAGATGGAAGAGCAGCAGAAAGAACTTGAGACAAAAGAGTTCACAGCAGCTGCAGGCGGCGGAGCAGTAGAAGTAACTGTATCCGGTAAAAGAGAAGTAACAAAAGTAAAACTTGCAGAAGAAGTTGTAGATCCGGACGACATTGAGATGCTGGAAGACCTGATCGTAGCAGCGACAAATGAAGCACTGCGTCAGGTTGAGCAGGAGACAAATGCAGCAGTATCTAAGATGACAGGTGGATTTGGCGGTCTTGGAGGCGGAATGTTCTAATGGATTACTACAGTAATCAGATCAGCCGTCTGATCGAGGAGTTCTCGAGACTTCCGGGAATCGGGAATAAATCAGCACAAAGACTTGCATTTCATGTGATCAATATGCCGGTAGAGCAGGTAGAAGGACTTGCGAATGCAATCGTAGATGCCCGCAAGAATGTCCGTTACTGTAAGGAGTGCTGTACGTTGACGGATAAGGATATCTGCCCAATCTGCAGCAATCCGGACAGAGATCATAAGACAATTATGGTAGTGGAGACACCGCGTGATCTGGCAGCGTATGAGAAGACCGGAAAGTACAATGGAGTCTATCATGTACTTCATGGAGCAATTTCTCCAATGCTTGGAATCGGTCCCGGGGATATCCGTCTGAAAGAATTGATGGAGCGTCTGCAGGGAGATGTGGATGAAGTGATCATTGCGACGAATTCCAGTCTGGAAGGCGAGACAACAGCAATGTATATCAGTAAACTTATCAAACCGGTCGGAATCAAGGTGAGCAGGATTGCCAGTGGTGTTCCGGTTGGTGGTGATCTGGAATACATTGATGAGGTAACACTGCTTCGGGCATTGGAAGGAAGAACAGAATTGTAAAAGCATTTGAGGCACCGGCAGGAGGGACTGGCTATGGCGAAGAAAAAAGTTACATCTTCAGATGTGGCAAAGCGTGCGGGAGTTTCACAGGCAACGGTCTCGATGGTACTTAATAAGAAGTATAACGTCTCTTTTTCAAAAGAAGTAATCCAGAAAGTGGAGGCAGCGGCGGGAGAACTGGGGAACTTCCGAAACGCAGAACACAGCGTGGAGAGCGACGAGAAAAACTGCTCGTTGTCATCAGCCCGAACCTGACAAACCCATACTATGTAATGCTTTTGCAAGGAATTGAATCAAGGGCAACAGAGCAGGGGTTCGGAATCTTTGTCTGTAATACACAGAGAGATTTAAAACTGGAAGAGCGTTATCTGAAAATGATCTCGACTCTGAATGCACAGGGAATTATCTACATGTGCAATCCGGGAAGATGCTTTCTCGGACAGCTCAAAGAAATGTCTGAAAAGATTCCGGTTGTTGTGATCAATAACCAGGAGAAGCATTTGGATGTAGATGCAGTGGAGTTGGACAATACAAAGCTTGGAAGATTAATGGGCAGACATCTTCTGGAGCTGGGGCATCAGCATGTGGCATACATTACACCGCCATTAACTGCGAGACAGAAGCAGAGATTCCGCCGGGTGGAAGGTTTTCTGGATGAATTCAGGAAAGCCGGATATGGCGATCAGGTGATTGTAAAAGAAGCAGATGAAGAATTTGACCGGAATGTTCCGGGAATCGACTCAGAGTACCGCATCGGATATGATCTGACAAAAGAACTGCTCCGGACAGAAAAAGATCTCACTGCAATCGTGGGGCTGAATGATATGATCGCATTTGGGATTATGGATGCACTCCAGGATATGAAGTATAAAGTTCCCGGAGATGTCTCGGTTATGGGATGTGATAATACTTTATTTTCCAAAGTTAAGAAAGTGTCACTTACAACGATCGAGCATTTTGTAGTTCACAAAGGAATGGATGCCTGTGATATCATCATGAAAAAGATCAGTTCAAGGGACTGGAAGTATACGGAATTTGAACCGGTCAGTATTTATCATGTGGAATATGAGCCACAGATCGTGGTTCGTGGAACAACGTCTTATGCGAAGACAAAATAGTTGATGTATAGACGTAGTATTATTTAAAATTAATGTAAAATAATAAAATTATTACTAATAAAAACAACAAAAACAATCGATTCTGAATTTAGAAAATGTTGATAAAGCCTTAAAATAAAGACTTTTATACAGAAGAGAAACAATTGATATTAACTAATATTAATAAAAACGGTTAATATGTCGGATTATTAAGTGAAAAATGACTATTAATAATTTTTAAGACAGTTGACCTCAGGTTTTGGAAGCTATATAATCAGCTCATAAACAAACGAATTACTGCTGGAAAAACGATGAGTTGTATCAGCGGTAGGAGGAAGATTCATGTATAGGAGGACTTAAAAATGAAGTTTTTTATCGACACAGCTAATGTAGAGGATATCAAGAAAGCAAATGACATGGGAGTGATCTGCGGAGTTACAACAAACCCGTCTCTGATCGCAAAAGAAGGACGTGTTTTTGAAGAAGTTATCACTGAGATCGCATCTATCGTAGACGGACCGATCAGTGGAGAGGTTAAGGCTACAACAACAGATGCAGAAGGCATGATCGCAGAAGGACGTGAGATTGCAAAGATCCATCCGAACATGGTAGTTAAGATTCCTATGACAGTAGAAGGTCTGAAGGCTGTTAAAGTTCTTACAGCAGAGGGAATTAAGACAAATGTAACTCTGATCTTCACAGCAAACCAGGCACTTCTTGCAGCAAGAGCAGGAGCTACTTATGTTTCTCCGTTCCTTGGACGTCTGGATGACATTTCTACAATGGGAGTTGACCTTATTGCAGAGATCGTAGAGATGTTCGAAGTAGCAGGAATTGAGACAGAGATTATTGCAGCAAGTGTACGTAACCCGATCCATGTAACAGAATGTGCACTGGCAGGAGCAGATATTGCAACAGTACCTTACAAGGTAATCGAGCAGATGACACATCACCCACTGACAGATGCAGGTATCGAGAAGTTTAAAAAGGATTATATTGCTGTTTTTGGTGAGTAATCCAGGAAATACGTTAAGACTGAAAACGGAATCAGAATGGAAATTAAAAAGGAGATATCATGAACAAGTTAGAGCTTATGAAAACTGCGAATGAGATCCGGAAAGGGATTGTAACAGCACTGCATAGCGCAAAGGCCGGACATCCTGGTGGATCTCTCTCAGCAACAGAGATTTTTACATACCTTTATTTTGAAGAGATGAACGTAGACCCGAAAGATCCAAAGAAAGCGGATCGCGATCGTTTCGTTCTTTCTAAAGGACACACAGCTCCGGGATTATATTCTACACTTGCGCAGAAAGGATTCTTCCCGAAGGAAGATCTCGTGACACTTCGTCATACAGGGTCTTATCTGCAGGGACATCCGGACATGAAACACATTCCAGGTGTTGATATGTCTTCAGGATCTCTCGGACAGGGAATTTCAGCAGCTGTAGGTATGGCAATCGCAGGAAAGCTTGACAATGCAGACTACAGAGTATATACACTGCTTGGAGATGGTGAGATTCAGGAAGGTCAGGTATGGGAGGCTTCCATGCTGGCAGCACACAGAAAACTGGATAATCTTGTTGTTATCGTTGATAATAACAATCTTCAGATTGATGGAGAAATTACAGAAGTTAACTCTCCGTACCCAATCGATAAGAAGTTTGAGGCATTTAATTTCCACGTAATCAATATTGATGGAAATGACTTTGATCAGATCGATGCTGCATTCAAAGAAGCAAAGACAGTCAAAGGACAGCCGACAGCTATTATTGCTAAGACAGTAAAAGGAAAAGGTGTATCCTTTATGGAGAACCAGGTAGGATGGCACGGAAAAGCTCCGAACGATGAAGAGTACAAGATTGCAATGGAAGAATTAGAGAAAGCAGGTGAAGCATTATGTCAGAAGTAAAGAAGATCGCAACAAGAGACAGCTACGGTAATGCTTTGGCTGAACTCGGAACAGAACATGATAACATCGTAGTACTTGATGCCGATCTGGCAGCAGCTACAAAGACAGGTGTATTTAAGAAAGCGCATCCGGATCGTTTTATCGATTGTGGTATTGCTGAGTCTAATATGATCGGTGTTGCAGCAGGACTTGCAACAACAGGAAAAGTTCCATTTGCAAGTTCTTTCGCAATGTTCGCAGCAGGACGTGCATTTGAGCAGGTAAGAAACTCTGTTGGTTACCCACACCTGAATGTAAAGATTGGTGCAACACATGCCGGAATCTCAGTAGGAGAAGATGGTGCAACACATCAGTGTAACGAGGATATCGCTCTTATGCGTACAATTCCTGGTATGGTTGTAATCAACCCGGCTGATGATGTAGAGGCAAGAGCAGCTGTACGTGCTGCTTACGAGCATCAGGGACCGGTATATCTGAGATTTGGACGTCTTGCAGTGCCGGTGATCAATGACAGACCGGACTACAAGTTTGAGCTTGGAAAAGGTGTTGTGTTAAGAGAAGGAAAAGATCTGACAATCATCGCAACAGGACTTCCTGTAAGTAACTGTCTGGAAGCAGCTGAGAAGCTTGCAGCAGACGGAATTGATGCGAAAGTGATCAACATTCATACAATCAAACCTCTCGATGAGGAACTTGTTGTAGCAGCTGCAAAAGAGACAGGAAAAGTTGTTACAGTTGAAGAGCATTCCGTTATCGGCGGACTTGGAAGTGCTGTATGTGATGTACTTTCAGAGAAAGCTCCGACACAGGTTATGAAGATCGGTGTGAATGATACATTCGGTGAGTCTGGTCCGGCACTTGAGCTTCTGAAGAAGTATGGTCTTGATACAGACAGCATCTACGAGAAGATCAAAGCATTTGCAAAATAACCAGTTACATAATTAACAAAAAGAACGCTTCGCGCTTTCTGTTTACAGAATATCTGCAATCAGAGAGTACCGGAGCGTTTTTTATGTTTGGAGATATTAAGAAAATGTTGTGCACGAAAAGTAATATTTGTCGAACTTACCTGACACTAATTGATAAAATCTCCCGATTTCCTTGTGCTATGTTAAGGGCAATCCCCGGGAAATTAAATAAAAGTGATAGAAAGGTGAGTATAAAATGGAGAGACAGATTCCGAAAAATGTGCGTCAGATAGGAAACGTGAGTGATAGTCCAAAAATCTATGTGGAAGATTATGTAGATACTTTTTTTCTTCAGTTAAGTGAAAAGAGCGAGAAAGAAAAACAACCAGAAGGAGCCTTTCTGATTGGTGAAATGCAGAAGCAGGACAATGAAGAATATATTTATATTTATGGTGCGATAAAAATAAAAGAGTTAAAAAAGGAGGGCGGTGAATACCTGATTGATGACAAGATATGGAAATGTGGTTGCGAAGAATGCAGCCAGTATTTTGAAGAAGGAGAAATCATAGGCTGGTTTGTGGCAGAGCATGATTTACAGCTGACTCCGAGTTCTATCAACGTAAAGCTGCATAAAAAATTATTTCCAAAGAAAAATACCGTCCTTGTTATGAAAGATTCGGCAAACCAGGAAGATGTATTTTTTGTACATAAGCTGGGGGATCTGATGGAAATTGGAGGACATTATACTTATTACGAGAAGAATCCGTGCATGCAGAATTATATGATTGCAAGTCGAAAAAAAAATGGGGCAGTTCAGACAGAATCTGTGGAAGATACGGCTGCACAAAGCTTTCGTTCTCTGGTACGTGAACGAGGCGGTCAGAAAAGAGAAAGAAGGACAGGCAGTCTGATGTATGGGATCAGTACATGTCTTGTACTGGTTCTGATCGTGATGGGCGTTTCTATGATGAATAATTTCAATAAAATGAAATCCCTCCAGAATAAGATAAATGTGGTTGCCGAGGGGGAAAAGCAAACATCCTCGCCTGATGTGAAAGAGACGAGTGGAGCAGCAGCTACTGTGGAGAAAAATCAGGAAGTAGCAGATACAGAAAAGGAATCAGCAGAGGTAACGGAAGAAAATGAAGGGGAAGAACAGACGGAAGATAAGAATACAGAAAGTGTTCCGGTTTCCGGGACTGCCGTTGCAGCAAATGAAAATGATGGTATTTATGTGGTGGAAAAAGGAGATACCCTTGCAATTATCAGTAAAAAAATGTATGGAGATGTTAGTCATGTAGATGCGATCAGTCGGATGAATGGATTGCAGAATGGGAACCTGATCTATATTGGACAAAAATTGATATTGCCATAAATCCGTGTTATACTGTGAAAGACAAGTGAAAGCTAAAAGTGTACCAACAGAAAAAGGTGCACTGGACAAACGATAAGGGGAGCAATATGGCGCGAAAGAAAATGTCGAATTTACAGGTGGTAAAAACGCAGGATGATAGAAAAGCGCTGAGACAAAGGGAAAGAAGGATCAAACGCCGGAGAAGAAAAGAACTTCTTACCTATATCATCCTGATTGCGATGGCAATCTGCGGAACATACCTCCTTTTAGATAGTAAGACTTATGGCACAGTCCGCAAGGCAGACAGTTACGCGAAAGACCTTTCGGACAGGAATAATTACGTTCAGTTTGCAGATGGAATTGTGCGTTATAATCATGACGGTGTGGTATTTCTGAATAAGAAGAATGAGGAAAAGTGGATTCAGCCAACACAGCTTCAGACACCGGTGATTGTTGTGAAAGACGATGTGTTTGCAGTTGCTGACAGCGGAGGCAATAGCATTCTCGTATTTACAAAAAATGGGTTGAAAGGTGAGATTCAGACGACATTACCGATTGAGAGAATCGCAGTATCGAATCAGGGAATTGTCAGTGCAATTTTGAAAGATGAGACTTCACCGAAGATTATATCTTATGATGCAGCAGGAAATATTCTGGTAGAGCAGCAGATTACAATTGGAAATACAGGATATCCGATCGCATTGGATTTGTCTGATGATGGAATGGTTCTGGCAGTTTCTTATCTTTATACCAAAGGAACACAGGTGCAGAGCAGGATCGGATATTATAATTTTGATGCTGCCGGCAAAGAGAAGGCAGATAACAAAGTGACAGCAGATACTTATGAAGATATGCTGATCGGCGAGATTTTCTTTATGGGAAATGACAGATCTGTTGCAGTTGGAGATAATGGATTTGAGATTTATACAGGAAAAGATACTCCAAAGCAGATAAAAGAAGTGAAAGTGAATCAAGAGATAAAAAGTGTTTTCCATTCGGATTCTTATTTTGGATTTGTCCTGCTTAATCAGGAGAAGTCAGGGTATGAGTTGAGAATGTATAATCAATCAGGAGATACTGTGTTCAGTAGAGAAATACAGGGAGATTATAGTCATGTAAAGATGGATGGAGACAATATCATTCTGTATGATGGAAGTAAGTGCTGTATTTATACAACGACAGGAATCCTGAAGTTTAAGGGAGACCTGGGAGCAGATGCGCAGGAAATCTTTGATGCATTTGGCCTGAACAGATACTATGTGATGAGTGATAATGAACTGCGAATTGTTTATTTGACAAAATAGGAGAGATATATGGAGAATTGGTTGTTACTTGCAGTCGGGATTGTGTTTTTAGTCTGCATGATTGCCGGCTTTGTGAAGGGATTTCTCAGAATTGGTTTATCCCTTCTGTCAACAATATTGACACTGGTACTGGTGTCATTCCTTTCCCCATACGTGTCGGATGCGCTGATGAAGCATACACCGGCGCAGGACGTACTGGAGAAGAAGATAGTGGAAGCATTTATGCCAGAGATTTCAGCAGATGATCTGTTGAAAGCGAATCTCAGTGGAACACCTCTGGAGAATTTAACGGTAGACCAGATTAAATCATTAAGCGAATCTGGATGGGACAAACTGGGGATAACTGCACAGGATATCCTGAAAGTGGTCGGAGATCTTCCAAAGGATACACAGATCCGTGAGATTGAGAATTCAATGTTGCCACAGTTTTTGAAAGATGCATTGCTGGAAAATAATAATACTGCGATTTATGAAGAACTGGATGTTACAACTTTCCCAGAATATGTTGCAGCCTATATTTCACGAATGATTCTCAATGTTGTGTCATTTCTTGTGACATTTTTGATTGCGATCATTCTTGTAAGCGCATTGATGTATGCAGTGAATATTATTGGTGAACTTCCGTTACTTGGTGCGATCAATCATCTGGCGGGAGGAGTGCTTGGAATTGGTCTGGGATGTATTATCGTATGGATCGCATTCCTTGTGCTGACTCTGATTTATACGACAGAGATTGGAACAACGTGTTATGCGATGGTTGAGCAGAGCGCGATCTTGACGTTTTTGTACAACCATAATCCGCTGTTGATCTGGTTACTTGGATTCCGGTAGGAAAAATAAAAGAAAAATATTAAAAATAGGGTTGACACTCTCAATAAGCTATGATATCATATAGAAGTTCTGTTGAGGACATACATATGGGGGATTAGCTCAGTTGGGAGAGCGCCTGCCTTGCAAGCAGGAGGTCACGAGTTCGACTCTCGTATTCTCCACTAGGATTACGGATTGTGCATTGCACAGTCCGTTTTTTGTTACATATACAGAGCCAGGCAATTAAAGACAGACTGTGCTACCTCGTGCTTGCACGAAAGTACTACAGTCTGTCTTTAATTATGTGGCGGATACGCCACAGCGATGAAATGCGTAGCATTTTAGAGCTACTGGATAAGGAAAAATCTGACAAGCTGTGTCAGATTTACGCAACAAAAAAACATCCCACAGCGCGAAATCTGTGAGATGTTCTTCATAACTCCCCCTGTTGGACTTGAACCAACGACACTTCGGTTAACAGCCGAATGCTCTACCGACTGAGCTAAGGAGGAATATTTCCTTGTCTTATCGACGAAGAATATATTATCATATTTAGATGCTCTTTGCAAGAGAAAAATAAAAAAATGTAAAAAATCTTAAAGAAATCTAATTTTATCTCTTTCAAGTCATAATCAGAAATTCAGCGTCATACATATATTAGACAGGAGGGCAGATATAAAATATATCGACAGTACTTCCTGAAAGGTAACAATTCAATTTAAGACAGGAGAGGGCAAAATGCGAAGAAAGCTGAGAAGACATTTTGCATTTCTGATGGCGGTATTGATGATGCTGTCGTTGATGGGTGTTCAGGTACTGGCAGAAGGTGTACAAGTTGAGGCTGTACAAACCACAGAGGGAACAGATTGTACCGTGCTCCCGGAAGAAACAGATGCGGAAGAGACTTCCCGATCAGAAATGCAGAAACCAGACGCAAAAGAATCTCCCCCTGAGTCTGGAGCAGTAACAGAGGAAGGGAAAAGTACCGATTCAGAGAAAATTTCAGTTGCTCTTAAAGATGAGATTCTTACAAAGGGTTCTCTGACAGCAGATGTTAGTGGAACAACAGAATCAGATCAGATTGCTTATCAGTGGCAGGTAAGTGAAAACGGTCAATGGAAAGACATTGAGGATACAGCGACTGTGGATAGTAGAAAGCAATCCTATGAAGTTGCAAGAGATGGTGCACAGAAGACATTTCGTGTGAAAGTGACAGTAAATGAGGCGGTGACAGTTTATTCTTCCGAATACAAGGTGAATTATTATGACAAGCTTCAGAATGGAAGTTTTGAGACGCCAAAAGTATCTGATGCAGGAACACTGACTTATAAGAATGCACATTTTATTCAGGTAGCAAATGGAATGAATAATTTGTACTGGAAGACAACAGCGAAAGGTGCATATTTTGGCGCTAGAAATCAGAAAGATTATTATATCGAGATTGCAGACGGAAGCAGAAGTTATTATGGAAATACGGTTAATGATCCAAAGCCGGTTTATAACATCAGCAGTGCGGCACAGGAAAATCAGTTCGCAGAATTAAACTGTGAGGAACCAGGAGCACTTTATCAGGATGTTTTGACAGAACCGGGGACAGTCCTTCACTGGGGATTGGAACATGCCGGACGCTGGGGAACAGACACGATGGCGGTTATCATCAGCGATACGAAATCAATGAGTTCTGATTGGAATCCGGCAGGATCGGGATTTGATCAGAGTAATCCTGATGTACAGGCTGTATTGTCAGATGAAGCCGGCAAATGGACTTATCACTATGGAGATTATACGGTTCCGGCAGGGCAATATGTTACTCGATTTTATTTTGTGGCAGTAGAGGCAGCAAATGGAAATCTGTCAAATGGAAACCTGCTCGATAACATTTCTTTTGGAAAGGATCTCCCAAACCCACCGGCAAAAACAGGTAATCTGATGATTACAAAACAGGTGGAGGGAATTGCAGCGAGTCAGATTCCGGACGAGTCCTTTACATTTCAAGTAAAACGGGGAGAAGAAGTGATCAAAGAAGTGAAGCTTCCGCAAAATGGTCAGTGGAGTGCATCTCTTCAGGCGATTGAACCTGGGGAATATACAGTGACGGAGATTGCTCAGGAACAGAATAACTACAGGCTGGGGCATACCTTTTATCTCGTGGGACAGGAAAGTCAGACAGAGGGGATGACAGCACAAATTGATGTAGCGAAGGAGCAGACTGTAACAGTAACATATACGAATCAGTATCAACCGCTTATGGTTGTTCCGACAGGAGTAGAGAACAGGATGTTTCCTACAATCCTAATAGAAACAGCAGGCATAACAGGAGGCGCGGTTTTTCTGTTTCTTCGAAGAAAGAGGAAAGAAAAAGATTCATGAAATTAAAAGGAGAGATTCATCTTTTTCTGATTCGTCTTGCATTTCTTCTGGTGTTTCTGTGGGTTTTGTTCGGGATGTTGTTTGGCATTACAACCATGAAAAACAATGATATGTCGCCACGCATCAGTGCGGGAGATCTGCTCTTTTATTATCGACTGGAAAAACCGAAAAGCGGGGATGTGGTGGTCATTCAGAAAGCAGGAGAGAAATATGTGGGCAGAGTGATCGCAACCGGCGATGATACGGTAGAGATTACAGAGGACGAAGAGATAAAGATCAATGGAAGTAAGATTGTGGAAAATGATATTTTCTATGATACACCGCAATACGAAAGTGACACGGTCTATCCACTGACGCTGAAGGGCGGAGAATATTTTATTCTGGGAGATCAACGGGAAAATGCAAAAGACAGCCGGTATTTTGGAGCTGTGAAGGGCAAGGAGATAAAAGGCAGAGTAATTACGGTGCTCCGCCGGTCAGATATCTGAAACCCGGAAATCAGAGTAAAAAGTGAGGTAGAGATTATGAATAAGAAAACAGCAGGACGTATTTCAGCAATGGCAATGGCGAGCATGATGATGATGTCAGTTTGTGTGGTAAATGCGGCGGCCGAGGAAAATGAACCGATCACACAGTTGAATCTGAAGAAAACAGTGACAACGGATGGAAATACATACCAGCCAAACACTTCATTTTCGTTTCATGTGGAGAATGGTGAAGCAGCAGAAAATTGGAGAGATAATGTAGTATATGCCGGTGTGACAGGTGGAATCAAGGCCACCCAGACAATCGGATTCCAGCCATCAGGAGAAGATACACTGGCAGCAGTTTACAGCAAGAATGCAACATTGGAAATCAATGCAGAGGTATTTGAACATGCCGGTGTTTATCATTATGTTGTGACTGAAGATGCAGGTTCTTATGAAGGAATCGATTATGATACAGCAGGCAGAGATGTTTATCTTTTTGTATATAACGGAGCAGATGGAGCACTTTATGTTGGAAATGTAATTACAGAAAATAACGGTGAAAAAGGTGATCTTGAATTTATCAATGATTATGGTGCAGAAAATGATACAACACATGATGTGACAATCAAAAAAACGATCACAGGTAATCAGGGCGTTAAAAATAAATCCTTTGAATTTAAGGTTGCGGTGAATGGTGGACAGGGAGAACTCTACAAAGTTGTAGTGAAGAAAAATGCAAATGCACAGGCACTTACAGAATACATCACAAGCAATGAAGCAGAAACTTCTTATCAGATTTCTGATACAGGTTCGATTACAATTTATGGATTGACAGAATCTGATAAATACACTGTAACAGAGACCGATGCGAATAAAGATGGATATACCACTACGATTGACGGAGAAACAACTGCGACCGGAACAAAGACAGGAACTACAAAAGAAGATGGTACAGTAGTTCAGTATGTGAATGAGAAAGATGCGGCTGTAGTAACAGGCGTCGCAAAGAAATACACACCATACGTACTACTTGTGGGTGCGGCAGGCGCACTTGGATCAGTTTTCTTTCGTAGAAAAAGAGCATGATAAACGAAACGACAGAAGGTCAGGAGGCAGGGGAGCAGAGGGAAGAGCTGTTTTTTAAAGTTATAAAAGTGGGAAATAAGATATTGGAAATTCTGGCAGCGCTCTTTATTATTCTTATGCTTCTTTATGGTGCATATTCATTATGGGATACCTGCCAGATCAACCGACGTGCGTTTATCAGCGGAGAATTAATGAAATATAAACCTGCAGGGAAAATGGATGAAAGTCCGTCCCTGCAGGAACTTCAGAAAATCAATCCGGATGTGTGTGCCTGGCTGACGGTAGACGGAACAAAGATTGATTATCCGGTTGTGCAGGGAGAAACAAATCTGGAATATATCAACCAGGATATTTATGGAGAATTTGCTCTTTCAGGAAGTATTTTTCTGGATAGCAGAAATGACAGAAAATTTATTGACAGTTACAGTTTGTTATATGGTCACCATATGGATAATGGCGCAATGTTTGGGGATGTGATGAATTATAAAGAAAAGGAATATTTTGAATCACACAAAACAGGTACGCTATATTTGAATGAACAGTTAGAAAAAATCCAGTGGTTCGCCTGTGTGGAGACGGATGCGTATGATGAAGTTATTTATAATCCACAAGATTATAAGAAAGAGAATCTGGAAGAATTGATGGAATATATAAAGGCACATGCGGTGCAGTATCGTCTTCCTGAGAAAAAAGGAAAGGAGGGGCGGGACAGGATCATTGGCTTATCTACTTGTTCCAACGATCAGACGAATGGAAGAGTAATACTTTATGGATTTCTATATGATGTGGACAGATAGATCAAGAATGATGTAGCGCAACGCCGTTGCATATTTGTCTGTTGAATGTTAAAATGTGAATGTCATTCAGATTCAGGTCAAAGTTAGAAAAAGAGCGGAAATGGATCTGGATAATTTCGAAAATCAGGGAAATAAAGGCAGGCAGTATACAATGACGATAAAAGAGATTGCACAGATGGCCGGGGTGTCCAGCGCAGCAGTATCAAGATATTTGAATGGCGGATATGTGAGTGAACAGAAAAAGGAACAGATCCGTAAAGTGATTGAGAAGACGGGATATCAGCCGTCTACTCAGGCAAGAATCCTAAGAACCGGACGTGCACATCTGGTCGGTGTGGTGGCTCCGAAGATCAATTCAGAATCAATCAGCCGGATTACAGCGGGAATTGAACAGGTTCTTTCGGCAAGAGGGTACCAGATGCTTCTTGCAAGTACGGATAATCAGCCAAAGAATGAGCTGATTTATTTGAGAATCTTTGAAAGCTATCCGGTAGATGGAATTGTACTGATCGGTACAGTGCTTACAGACGAGCATCGGAGATTTTTAAAAGAATCAAAGGTTCCGGTTGTGGTTGTGGGACAGGAGACGGAAATGGCAAGCTGTATCTATCATGATGATTTTGGTGCGGGAAGAGCAATGGGACAAGAAGTTGCGTTGAAAGCACTGAAGCGGAATGGTGGAAGACCTGAAGATTGCAAGATTGCATATATTGGTGTTACTCGTGAAGATAAGGCGGCAGGTGCTGCCAGAGAAGACGGGTTCCGCAAGGGTCTTCAGGAAGCCGGGATTACTTTCGATGACCATCGGTACAGACGCGAATCAGAATTTACAATGAGCGGCGGATATGAAGCAGTAGTGGATTTGTTGAGTGAAGAAAATGGAATCGATATCATATCATGCGCAACAGATACGATTGCAGCGGGAGCAATCGAGGCATTGATCGCACAGAGTAAAAAGGAGGTTCCGGAGTCGGTTCAGAATTCTGGTGCAAGGATGCTACACATTTTGGAACAGTCTGGTATCTGTGTCACAGGATTTGGTGATAATCAGATGTTAAGGGCTGTGACAGGCGGTATTCCAACGGTTCATTTTGGGTATAAAACGAGTGGAATCAAGGGGGCAGAGCTCTTACTTGAACAGATTGAAGAGAAAAATCCGGTGCCGGTGCATATGAAGCTGGGATTCCAGATCGTGAATAGATTTGAATGAATGTAACTAAGAGCATAATGCAAGTTAAACAAAACAGAAGAATCAGAATTAGTAAAAATGCCATCTTTACAAATGGCATTTTTTTATTTAATATAAAATCATAAAATGTGAAAACGATTACACATAAAATAGAGAAGGAAGGGAGCGTAATCATGGATTACAGGAAAACAGCCCAGGAGATTCTGGGATATGTAGGTGGAAGTAAGAATATTGTATCCGCAGCGCACTGCGCAACGCGTCTTCGTCTTGTTATCGCAGATAATAGTAAGGCTGATAAAGAGGCAATAGAGAATGTGGACGGAGTAAAGGGAGTATTTGAGGCATCTGGACAGCTTCAGATTATTCTTGGAACAGGAACAGTGAATAAAGTGTTTGATGAATTTATCGCGATCGCAGGTATTACAGCAAGCACAAAAGCTGAGGCAAAGGAAGCAGCGGCAGAGAAGCAGAATTGGTTTATGAAGGCCATCAAGCTGTTAGGTGATATTTTCGTACCTATCATTCCGGCCATCGTAGCAAGTGGTTTCCTGATGGGAATCATGAATGCACTGGATTTTATGAATGCAAATGGATTTTTAACAATCAATACAAATAGTTCTATTTATGTATTTGCGAATCTGTTCAGTAATATCGCTTATACATTCCTGCAGATCCTGATTGCATTTTCAGCTGCGAAAGCATTTGGTGCAAACCAGTATCTTGGAGCTGTTATCGGTATGATCATGATTCATCCGTCATTACAGAACGCTTATACGGTTGCAACGGAAGGAGTACAGCAGACACAGAGCGTATTCTTCGGACTGTATCACATCGACATGGTTGGATACCAGGGACATGTAATCCCGGTTATTATTGCAGTATGGATCCTTTCTGTATTAGAAAAGAAGCTGCACAAGGTAGTTCCGGCAGCACTTGACCTGTTTGTAACACCACTTGTCAGCGTATTCGTGACAGGATATCTTACACTTTCCATTGTAGGACCAATCTTTGTATGGGGTGAGAATGCGATCCTTGGAGCAATCCAGTGGATGCTGACACTTCCGCTCGGACTTGGAAGTCTGATCATGGGAGGTTTGTATGCACCGACAGTAGTAACAGGTATTCATCAGATGTACACAGCCATTGACATCGGTCAGTTGGCAAAATATGGAGTAACTTATTGGCTTCCACTTGCAAGTGCAGCAAATGTAGCACAGGGTGCGGCAGCATTAGCAGTTGGAATTAAATCAAAAGATCAGAAAGTTAAATCCCTTGCACTCCCGTCATCACTTAGTGCATTTATGGGAATCACAGAGCCGGCAATCTTTGGTGTAAACTTAAGATTCTTCAAACCATTTATCGCAGGATGTATTGGTGGAGGATGTGGAGCTCTGTATGCATCACTTGTACATCTTGGAGCAAAGGGAACAGGAGTAACAGGTATCTTCGGTATTCTGCTTTGCCTGAATCAGCCGCTTCAGTACATTATCGAGATGGCAATTTCAGTAGGAGTAGCATTTGTGATCTCCTTCATGATTTACAAAGATAAAGAGCCGGTAGTTAAGACAGCCGCAACAGAGACAACAGTTGAGAAAACAGAAGAGACAGAGAATGTAGTAGAAGCAGAAAATGTTTCAGCAGAAGAAATTACAAGCCCGGTAAACGGAAATGTTGTTGCGACAGCAGAAGTAGCAGATGAGACATTTGCATCAGAGATGCTTGGAACAACTGTTGCAGTTGAGCCAACAGATGGAAAGATTGTAGCACCATGTGACGGTGAAGTAATGAATATCTTCGATACAGGGCATGCAGTATGCATCGCAACGGAAGCAGGAGCAGAGCTTCTGATCCACATTGGAATTGATACAGTTTCCATGGATGGAAAAGGATTTGTAAAGAAAGTAGCAGACGGAGCAAAAGTTCGTAAGGGCGATGTGCTGATCGAAGCAGATCTGGATGCTATCAAAGCAGCAGGACATCCGGCAACTACGATGATGATACTGACGAATGCAGATGACTTCAGCAAAGTAGAGAAGACAGCAGCGGGAACAGTTACAACAGCTGATCTCGCAATGAAGATTGAGAAATAAATTGAACAGTGATTAAAAAGATACAGCCGTTTTATTCAAAGAAGAATTCTTGCAGAATAGAACGGCTGTAAATGGAAAAAGGGAGACAAGAGCATGAATGCATTAACAAGGGATCTGATCAAACTGGTAGATATGACGGAAGAGATGATGAAAGAAAAAGAGCAGAAAGAAGGAGCGGATTATCGTGAGAAGCTGCATCTGATGCCTCCTGTTGGCTGGCTCAATGATCCGAACGGATTGTGCCAGTTGAATGGGATCTATCATGCATTTTTTCAGTATTCTCCATTTAATGCCGAAGGCGGCGTAAAGATGTGGGGGCACTATACAAGCAAAGATATGATCGACTGGGAATACCAGGGAGTAAAGTTATATCCGGATCAGCCATTTGATTGTCATGGTGTATACTCCGGATCAGCATTTATCGAAGATGACAAAATGTATGTTTACTATACAGGTAATGTAAAGTTGGAAGACGGAGATTTTGACTATATCAACACAGGACGCGAGTCAAATACGGTTCTTGTTGTCAGTGAGGATGGAAAGACATTCGGTCCGAAGAAAGAACTAATGAGAAATGTTGATTATCCGTCAGATCTGACCTGCCATGTGCGTGACCCGAAGATATGGAAAGAAGGAGATACTTACTACATGATTCAGGGTGCGCGTACAAAAGAAGATGTCGGACAGGCATTGATCTTTGAGTCAAAAGATAAAATCAACTGGAATTTCAGAAGCCGCGTGGAATCAGAAGAACCATTCGGATACATGTGGGAATGTCCGGATTATTTTGAGGTAGACGGAACAAAAATTCTCTCGGCGTCTGTGCAGGGACTTGAGGGTGGTATCTGGGACGACAGAAATGTTTATCAGTCCGGATACTTCCTAGTAGATGGGGATATTCTGGAAGACTATAAACTCTCCGAGTATCAGCTTTGGGACTATGGATTTGATTACTATGCCCCACAAAGCTTTGAGACAGAAGATGGCAGAAGAATCCATATCAGTTGGATGGGAATGCCGGATTGTGAAGAATATACCAATCCGACGATCGCAGAAGGGTGGCAGCACTGCTTCACTTTTCCGAGAGAAGTATTTGTAGAAGATGGCAAAGTTTGTCAGAGACCGGTCAGAGAATTGCAAAAGAAGAAAACTCTTGTGGATAAGTCAGCCGGAATGTTGAAAAAAGATGGATATAAAGTCTATGATGTGAATATCTCGGGCATTCAGAACAATGAATTCAGGACAGTGATTGATGAAGAATTGATTCTTGAGTACAAAAATGGAAGATTCGAGATGCATTTTACAAGCCAGGATAAGAATTCAGTATCTGCCGGAAGAGGAATGCGTTATATTGCATTGGATTCTGTTACAGATGTAGAAATCTTGGTAGATCATTCTTCCGTGGAAGTGTTTGTGAATGATGGAGAAGCTGTATTTTCCACACGATTTTATCCAAAGGCAGACAGTCTTCTGGTAGAGGCAGAAGAGGCGCAGATTATGATGTATGAGATTCAATAGAGAAAAAAATGAATGAAAAAGAGGGCGTGGATTTATTCGTTGATATCACCACATATCAAATGATGAATCCGCGCCCTCTTTTTTGAATCAGCAGGATTGGAAATGTGAAATGTCACAGAAAATGTGAAAGAGATCTAACGCTGTGAAGGGGGGCATAATGTACAAAAAGTATTGTTGAAACGCCAGAGTGTATGTATTATATGTACAGAGTAATTCATGAATGAAAAAACACTGTTGATGACAGAGAATTTGTAAACAGTTGTAAACAAGTTACGTAGGAGGAATGAGGATATGAGTGAAAAGAAAAGTACTTTGATGCAAAAAGTACAGCGCTTTGGTGGAGCGATGTTCACGCCGGTGTTATTTTTTGCAGTCTTTGGAATTATTGTAGGTTTCGCAACTTTATTTAAGAATAATCTGGTATTTGGATCTTTGGCAGATCCTGAGACTACCTGGTACAAGGTCTGGGATATCATTTATAATGGAGCAAACACGGTATTTAAACAGATGCCATTGATATTTGCAATTGGTCTTCCGGTATCACTTGCAAAGAAACAGCAGGCAAGAGCATGTCTTGAGATATTTGTAATCTATGCTACCTTTCTTTATCTGACAAGTTCTATTTTGCAGTACTGGGGGCCGGTTTTTGGTGTTGATTTTGAATCTGTAGAAAGAACAAGCGGACTTGCAACAATTGCCAGTGTAAGAACATTGGATATGGGAATTGTTGGAGCACTGATCATTGCAGGAATTGCAGTTTATCTTCATAATAAGTTTTTTGACATGGAAGTGCCGAAATATGTTGAGACATTCAAAGGTTCTCCAATGGTTGTACTAATTGGATTCTTTGTTATGATTCCTGTTTCTGTTCTTGCATGCCTGATCTGGCCACATGTACAGGATGGAATTGCCAGTGTGCAGAGCTTTCTTGCAAGCACAGGAGTCTTCGGAGTAGGGATGTATACATTCCTTGAAAGATTGATGATTCCGTTTGGACTTCATCATTTCATTTACGCTCCATTTTTATATGATTCAGCAATTGTTGACGGTGGAATCAAGGCATACTGGGTTGCGCATCTTTCAGAATTCGCTTCTATGAAAGGTTCTCTTGCAGCAATGTTCCCGGCAGGAGGATTCGCTCTTACAGGTATGAGTAAGATGTTTGCACCACTCGGAATCAGCGGAGCAATCTATGTGACAGCAAAACCAAATAAGAAAAAGAAAGTACTTGCACTTTTAATTCCGGTATTGATTACAGCAATGTTCACAGGAATTACAGAGCCACTGGAATTTACATTTCTTTTTATCGCTCCTGTTTTGTATCTGTGTCATGCAGTGCTTGCAGGATTGATGTCAGCAATCACATTTGCATGTGGAATCAGTGGAGATTTCAGTTTGGGACTGATCCAGAATGCGTCTCTGAACTGGGTACCTCTTTGGAGCACACATGGTGGAAGCTATGTACTTCAGATTGTGATTGGATTGATTTTCTCAGCCATCTATTTTGTACTGTTCCGTGCATTGATTCTTAAGATGAATCTGAAGACACCGGGAAGAGAAGCAGATGATGAAGAAAGTAAACTGTATACAAAGAAAGAATACAAAGCAAAGAAAGAAAATAGTTCAGACAACAAATATCAGATAGCAGCAGAAGTTTATATGGAAGGTCTTGGCGGAAAAGAAAATATCATCGATGTAACAAACTGTGCTACCCGTCTTCGTGTATCGGTGAAGGATGTTGATAAGGTACTGCCGGATGCATATTTCAAAGAAAATGGCGCGCATGGTGTTGTGAGAAATGGAACAGCGCTTCAGGTTATTGTTGGTCTGAGTGTTCCCAACGTAAGAGAAGAATTTGAAAAATTACTGTAGAAATAATAGAAAAAAGAGGAAAATATAATGAAAAAATTTAACATTACAATCGCCGGAGGCGGAAGTACTTATACACCAGGAATTGTATTAATGCTTGCAGAGGAGTCTTATCGATTCCCGGTAGAAGAAATTAAATTATATGACAATCTTGCGTCTCGTCAGGAGCCAATCGGAAAAGCAATGGAAATTATGATGAAAGAGCAGCATCCGGAGATTAAGTTTTCTTATACAACAGATCCGGAAGAGGCATTTACGAACATTGATTTTGTATTTGCACATATCAGAGTCGGACTTTATGCGATGCGTGAACTGGATGAAAAGATTCCGCTGAAATATGATGTTGTTGGACAGGAGACTTGCGGACCAGGAGGAATCGCATATGGAATGAGATCCATTGCAGGTGTTCTGGAGATTCTTGATTATATGGAGAAATATTCTCCAGATGCATGGATGCTGAACTATTCCAATCCGGCAGCGATTGTGGCAGAAGCGACAAGAAGACTCCGTCCGAATTCAAGAATTATCAATATCTGTGATATGCCAGTTGCACTGGAAAATATTATGGCAAATATCCTAAATCTGGAATCAAGAAAAGAAATGATAGTAAAATATTATGGATTAAACCATTTTGGATGGTGGACAAGCATTACAGATAAAGCAGGAAAGGATCTGATGCCTGAACTGAAGGCATTTGTGAAAGAAAAAGGATATGCGAAGGAGACGGAAGATTATCAGCACCGTGCCCAGAGCTGGAAAGATACTTATCTGATGGCAAAAGATGTTTACGCATTGGATCCAGAGACAGTACCGAACACGTACCTTAAATATTATCTGCTTCAGGATGAAGTTGTAGAGCATTCAAACAAAGAATATACGAGAGCAAACGAAGTAATGGATTCTCGTGAGAAAGAAGTATTTGATACGGCGAAAGGCATTATCGAAAAAGGTAGTGCGGAAGGATATACTTTTGCAGTCGGAGCACATGCAACATTTATTGTCGATCTGGCATGCGCACTTGCATTTAATACAAAAGAAAGAATGCTTCTGATTGTACCAAACAACGGAGCAATTTCCAATTTTGATCCGGAAGCAATGGTTGAGATTCCATGTCTTGTTGGAAGTAACGGACCGGAGCCACTGGCAGTAGGAAAGATTCCAGAGTTCCAGAAGGGACTTATGGAGCAGCAGGTAGCGGTTGAGAAACTTACGGTAGATGCGTGGATGGAACATTCCTATCTGAAGTTGTGGCAGGCACTTACGTTAAGTAAGACGGTACCAAGTGCAAAGATTGCAAAGAAGATTCTGGATGAGCTGATTGAGGCAAACAAAGAATACTGGCCGGAACTTTCATAATAAAATAAAAGACATAGTAGAAATACGATTGCGTCTAAAGAAAAAACTGGTGTGCAGTAGCGCAGCAGTTTTTTTCTTGTGTTAAGCAGGAAGGAGCAGGGAAGAATTGTGGAATAAATAAGAAGATTGTGATAGTATAGAAATAATAAATAATCGAGAAAATGAGGTGATGGCATGAAATTAGAGGCGTTAGTCAGCAGACATTATGATGAATTGAATCCAAATGATCTTATTATCTGGCGGTATATTACTCAAAATAAAGAACAATGTCTGAACATGACGATTGAAGCACTCGCACAGTTATGCAATGTATCTCGGAGTACGGTCATGCGTTTTGCACAGAAGATTGGCTTATCCGGCTATAGTGAATTAAAAGCCTGTCTGCGCTTTGAACTGGAAGAAGACGAAGTGCCTGTGTCACGTAATTTGGTATCCTTGATATGTGACAGCAATATCAAGGCCATACATCATTTCCAGTCACAGAACTACGATGATATCTGTCAGATTTTATATAATGCGAAAAGAATTTTTATGTATGGGACGGGGAGTCTGCAGAAATCAGTCTGCCGGGAATTTCAGAGAATGATGTTGTCGTTGAATATTCTGGTTAATGATATTCCGGCGGAGGGTGAAGTGCGCAAAGTTGTAAAACTGATGAAGCCGGATGATATCTTTTTTGTTGTATCAAAATCAGGAGAAAGTGATTTTATACGTAATATTATGATTCAGGCGAACAGCAAAGGTGTGACAACAATCTCTTTGACTCGATATGGGAATAATACACTGGCCAGAATGAGCACCAAAAATTTGTTTGTAAATATAGAGGAAGTCACTGTATTGGAGGAGACCAATTTTGAGTCTATGACATTGATGTTTATCATTCTTGAAATTTTATTTGCAAAGCTAGTAGAGTACAGGACGAAATTTTACATAGAGTAGTTGAAAAATTCTTGGTAGAATTAGTGATTTTAAAAGTGATAAATTATGATTGAAAAAAAAGTTGTTGCGACTTATAATAAAACTACAGATTCCCCACAGATGAAAGGTCTGTGGGGATTTTTGCGTTATGAATTCAAACAACCGGAGGATTTCCTTTATGATAAATTTTAAGAAATACGGAAAGCGCTGTCTGTCTCTTTTCCTGGCGGCATCTATGATATTGATGCCGTCAGTACAGACATTTGCTGAGGAAGAAACGGCGGCAGCCACAACAGATTCAACTCAGACAGAGGAAGAAGACAGGGAGACACAGCGTCAGAACTGTTATGCGATCGCACCAGATTCAAACAGTGTGGAGAACTGGCCACAGGGACCGGCAACTTATGCGGATTCCGCAATCGTTATGGATATGAATAGTGGGGCGGTTTTATATAGCAAGCAGATTGAAAAGAAGCATTATCCGGCGAGTATTACGAAACTTTTGACAACATTGGTTGCGTTGGACAATGCAGAGCTTACAGATACGGTAGAATTTTCCCAGGACAGCATCTCCTTTCTGGAATATGGCGATGCCCATATCGGCATGACGCCGGGGGAGCAGATCAGTATGGAAGATGCGCTCTATGCCGTTCTGCTGGCATCGGCAAATGAGGTCTCTTATGCAGTAGCTGAGAGTGTTGGCAAGAAGATGGGAGGAGGTTATGACACATTTATTCAGGCGATGAATGATGAGTCAGAAAAACTTGGATGTACAGGTTCACACTGGACGAATGCGAACGGACTTCATGATGAACAACATTATACAACGGCGCATGATATGGCAAGAATTGGTGCAGCAGTTTATCAGAAGGAAGCGTTCCGGACAATTTCTCAATCGTTAAGCCATACGATTCCGGTAACGAATCTGGTGAATGAAGAACGTACTTTTCAGCAGAAGCACAAGATGCTCTGGCCACAGAATGATAATTATTATGAATACTGCAAGGGCGGTAAGACCGGCTACACAGATCAGGCAAGAACAACGCTTGTGACAATGGCAGATAACGGAGATATGCAGCTTGTTGCGGTTGTACTTTATGATTTTGGAAATGATGCTTATATAGATACTCGTGCGATGTTTGATTATGCTTACAGTAATTTTTCGAAAATATCTTTGAAGGATCAGAAGCTTCCGGAAGGTGTGAAGTCTTATGAAGATGAAGATGCTTATATCGTACTTCCGAAGAGTGCACAATTTTCTGATGTGAAAGCAGAAGTGAAGGAAGACAGCAACAAGGATGGATCCGGAACAGTAACATTTACTTATAAAGGGCAGGAAGTAGGCAGTGTGAAAGCTGCGATAGAAAAAACAGAGGAAAGCAGTGCAGCTGTTTTGGGAAAAAAGAAAGATAAGACAACTTCAACTGTCGTAACCGGGATTTCAAAGTTTATGAAAATTGTGATCGGAGTTGTAATTGCAGTTGTGATTTTATTGATCATCATTGTTGTACTTGCGAATTACCGGAAGCAGATAAGACGTCGCAGAAGAAAAAAAGGAAAAAGAAGAAATGCAAAGAGTGGTAATGTGAAAAGAAAGAAGAAACGCCGCAGATAAGAAAACAGAAATTTGCGAAAGAACGCTGAAAACAACGTTTTTTCGCACTTTTTTTATCATAATAAACCTTGACTAGAGGCAAGAATCTCTTTATAATAAGCCGTGTGTAGAAGTTCACAGATAAAGCGATGACGGAGACAGTAGGATTTATCCGAACGTTACAGCGAGCCGGAGATGGTGGGAGTCCGGTGCAAGTAAGAGATTTTTGAAGATCACTCCAGAGCAGCAGTTCCTGAAACAGATGTAGAAATGGAGAGTAAGGACTGACGCGTGTCCGGCGTTAAAGGATACCATATGCAGGTCAGAAATCAGACCTAAGTATGATGTAACAGGTGGTTTAACGAGAGAAGTTCAGGCTTTCGTCCTATTACAGGACGGAAGCCTTTCTTTTTTTAAGAATCATAAAATAAACTCAGGAAAGGATAAGAACATGTATAAGAAAGTTTCAACTGACATGAATTTTGTCAGCCGTGAAAAAGAAGTTGAAAAGTTCTGGGATGATAATGAAATCTTCCAGAAAAGTATGGATGAAAAAGAAGGGTGCCCGGATTATATTTTCTATGATGGACCTCCGACAGCAAATGGTAAACCGCATATCGGACACGTTTTAACTCGTGTTATCAAGGATATGATCCCAAGATACCGTACAATGAAAGGGTATATGGTTCCAAGAAAGGCCGGATGGGATACACATGGCCTTCCGGTAGAGCTTGAAGTTGAGAAGCTTCTTGGTCTTGATGGAAAAGATCAGATTGAGAAATATGGTCTTGAACCATTTATCAAGAAATGTAAAGAGAGTGTATGGAAATACAAAGGAATGTGGGAGAATTTCTCCGGTACAGTTGGATTCTGGGCTGATATGGAGCACCCATATGTAACTTATGATAACAACTTTATTGAGTCTGAATGGTGGGCTCTGAAGCAGATCTGGGATAAGGGACTCCTTTACAAAGGATTTAAGATCGTTCCTTACTGCCCGCGTTGTGGAACACCGCTTTCCGCACAGGAAGTTGCACAGGGATACAAGGATGTTAAGGAGCGTTCAGCAATCGTTCGTTTTAAAGTAAAAGATGAAGATGCATATATTCTTGCATGGACAACAACACCTTGGACACTTCCATCTAACGTGGCACTCTGCGTGA
>OHDP01000300.1_pt1 | contig 35179 bp, 28 predicted proteins | sample 1567011 | NCBI WGS metagenome assembly OHDP01 (sample SAMEA3879532, study PRJEB24766) | human gut metagenome | biome: human-associated habitat; feature: feces | place: USA | collected 1985/1987
TAATTTATAGATTTTTATATAAAATTATATATTATTTATAACAGCTTTAAGCCTCTGCCTGCACAAATATGACTTTTACAATTCACACAATCACCAATCATATTAACACCTCCAAATAAGTATATATTTATTTTATTATACAACAAAACCCTAAAAGTATTAAAACTCTTAGGGTCTCATTTAAATTTAATCTATATAAGATATTATTTACTTTCTATTAAAATTGGTGCACCTTCAATTCCCATTTTTAATAATTTTTCTGGTTTAAATTTTGTATTATTATAATATTTATTAGCAATTGACGGGGTAACTTCAATCTTTAATCTGTTTCCGTCTTTTCTCCATACTTCCTTAGGTATTATAAATTCATATTTACCCCAAGATTTATCAGCAATTTTTATATCATTAACACTCAAGCTTACAGCTCCATATACTTTTGGCAATATTAATTTATATTTTTTATCTACTGATATCATATTCATATTACATGTATATGTTCCTAAATTACTATACGTTTCTAAATCTTGCATTTCCCAACTTTTATTTATATCTATTTTCCTTCTAGCTATATTATTGCCTTCAAAGAACCATCCATCATCTAAAACATATCTTTCTATATCTGTTACTTCTTCAATATATAAACATTTTATAGCTAATGGCTCTATTTGAACTGGTGTTTTAAATCCATGGTTATTACTTATAAATTTATATTTGTCATTATCTACATCATATTCATAAACTGTATAAACTTTTCCATCTACCGGCAAACATACATATCCATTTATATCTATTTCATTTTTATTAAAAATAGTAAACCATATTTTTCCTTGTGCTTGTGTGTACTTAATCCAAACAGCTTCTTGTTCTATCTTATAAAAAGCAATTCTCTTTTCTTTTAGTTCAGCTAAATTATCTTCAATAAATTCTTTAGTTGGTAAGGCTTCACTGTAAATAATTTGATTTCTATACTGTGCAAATATTTGTTTTATTAATTCTTTAACATTCGTATCTTCCCCATTTGACTGCGTTTGATGTGGTAACTTACCTGTAAAAATAATTTTTATTCCCATACTAAGCAACTTTTCTATAGCTTTAACGGTCTCTTCACTATAGAGCACTTCACAATAAGGTATTATCATCGCTTTATATTTAAGCTTTTTAAATACAGATGTTTCACCAAAATTCTTATGGTAATCATCTAATAAATTCATTTCATCAACTATATGGTATTCATAATTTAAATCCATTAAATATTTTGCCCATGTTGCTCCATGTTCACCAATTTCATCAACTAAACCTTTAGCCCAAAAAGTTCTCAATGGATAAAAAATAACCACATCATCTTCAATATTTCCACAGTCTAAAAACTTAGATAAATTTTTAGATTGTATAGCCAATTCTCTATAATGTTTAAACCACGGTTCAAAATTTATGCCTGGTGCAAAATCCCAACGAGGATTAACAAATACTTCTTCATTATTTTCTTTACCATTACTAAGCCAATAAGCATGCGTTAAAAATTGTCTAGCGCCTAATAAATGATGATAAATAGCCTGTTTTCGCAAATCTGCTAATGTTAATTCCCATTCACCTACGCCAAAATGACAATTTTCTCGTTCACAACCATAATATTGCTCAACAATGCACTTACTTTTTCCATTAGATATAGCTACAGAATCACCCAATTTAGCAGTTATCTGTGTATAATTATTTTTAGCATCAACAGCTGTAATATCTCTATATTTATCAATACTAAAATAATCCATACCAAAATTACATCTAGTATCTTGCGTAATAACCTTACTAGTAAAACTCCATGAATATACATGACTTAAAACTTCATGTCCACTTAATTTTATATTATATTTTTTACACCAATCAGCTAAAGGCCTAAAATATGCCTCAATCGCCATATTTGAATATATTTCAAAAAATCCACAACGCCATTTTGCTGTTTCAGAACCTATATCCATAGCAATAGATACTAAATATTTATCTAAATGACCATTTTTATTTAATACTTTAAATAAATTATCACTAGCCATAAGAGATGTTTTTACATTGCCAAACTGTTCCTTCCAATTATAAAAACAACTATGAGGCTGATCATAAAATATATATTGTACCGTATCACCAAAATATTCACCTAAAGCCTCGCGATATAATTCATAATTCACTTTTATAAATTGTTTACTGCTTTCAGGTAATAAATAATTTATAATTCGTGATGATTTACATCTTGCAGAAACAAAAGCTAGAATCTCATATTCTTCTAATTTTTCTTTTTCTTGCTCATCTATATCTAAATATAATCTACAATTATCATCTCTAGCTTCAACTTTTGTTTTTTGTGTAAGATTTATAAATTTTTCTTTTAAGTCTTTTTTTACTGCAACTACAGAAATAATTTTCCAATCATCCCATACTGGATAACCATTTTCATAAATCCAATTTTTTCCAACATCTAATAAACATTCTGCATCAGCTGAATAAATATTTGATATTGTTCCTGTATTATTGCTTAAATTTATTTTAGTCCAAAATAATTGACATTCCTTTAATTCAGGATGATATTCTACTGTTTTACCTGCAGCTTGCCCAGACTGCCAATTGTAATCATCATAAATACCCATCATCATACCTAAAGATTTTGCTTTACTCGCTGCTAATTTATAAGCATTTAAATATTCATTACTTAAATAATCTTCTAATGGCATATTTAAACGAACAGCTATCTGAAATGACATTATACCTTTATTTTTCATATCTTCAATTTGTCTATCAATTTCATCTTTTTTCGGTATATAATGCCAAAACCAATAAGTAGCAGGATAATACCATACATCATTATTAAAATTCATTTTATATCACCTACTTCATAAAAATTTATTTATTCTCTACTTTAAATACAAATGTCAATATACTATATAACACTGCTCCAACCACCATGGAAATTATTACACCAATATTGGCACTAGCTAATACACTTTGTTTTGCTTCTTCCGATAATAAAAATCCTACAACATATGCAATATAAGGGTCTGCTGATGTTATCGTTCCTAAACCGATAAAACTTGCAACAACTAAAGAAATCAACGCACCCCAGCGATAATTAATTCCTCCATTTTCTTTTGATAATGCCATTTCTACATTCCAGTTTAATTTCTTTTGTCTAATAAAATCAATTAACTGTATTGCTCCCATTGCTCCAACCACTACAGATATAGTAGCTAAAAAAGCTTGAAACGTAGCTAAAAATGAATCAGAAATAAACGTTAAATAAATTGAGCCTACTGCAATTATTATTGCATTTATTGCTGTTGTTACAGCTCTTGTTGTCGGCATTCCCATTGCTAACAAAGCCAAACCCGAACTATATACACCTGTAATTGAAGCTGCTAATAATGAAATTATTATAACCACAGAAAATGGAATATAAAACCACATCGGCAACATTGATGTAAGTGCAGCTACTGGTTCTATTGCTGCTTTTTCACTTAATTCTGGATTAGTTGCTGAAAGTAATACACCTAACACTAATAAAATAGACACTGGTAAAGCTATCCCCAAAGTAGTCCAACCGATAATCCCTTGTGCTTTAGTTTTTATTGGTAAATAACGGGCAAAGTCTCCACCACAATTTAAAAATCCCAAACCTACCATGGTCATTGCCATAATTAGCCCACCTAAAAACTCATAAAAATTACCACTATTTGTCACATTAAGATTAGTTATATTTATTTCTGGTAATATCATTATAATAAAAACTAAAGTCATAATTCCTGTAATCCAAGCAATTATATTTTCTACCTTTAAAATCAACTGATATCCATATATAGATACAAACATTACAATAGAAATAGTTATTATAAAAAATATACCTATAGCTAAATTATTAGCTTGCCCTTCTGGTGTAGCAAAAGTTGTTGGTAATAAGTGAGCAATCCAATCTGCTCCCGTCATAGAAGCAACACTTATTATAATAACTTGCCACCCCATATTAGAAATATAAGCAAATAATGTTGGAATTTTATTTCCTATATAACCAAAAGCAAATCTAGTTTGTACTAATGTTGGAAGACCTGTTCTAGTACCTCCTACTGCTAATACACCTACTAACCCACAAGAAATAAAATATCCTAATATTCCAGCAATAATTGCTTGAATAGGACTTAAACCTAATGAATATACATATATACCATATGTAATTCCTAAAATTGATACATTCCATGAAAACCATATTGGAAATAATCCTCTTGCCGTTCCATACCGCTCCTCTTTTCTTACAGGATTAACACCATTTACCTCTACTTTTGTCGTTTCATTACTCATATAAACCCTCCTGCTTCATAAAAATTTATTTATTCTCTACTTTAAATACAAATGTCAATATACTATATAACACTGCTCCAACTACCATAGAAATAATTACGCCAATATTAGCACTAGCTAATACACTTTGTTTTGCTTCTTCTGATAATAAAAATCCTACTATATATGCAATATAAGGATCTGCTGATGTTATTGTTCCTAATCCAATAAGGCTTGCACCAACTAAAGAAATCAACGCCCCCCAACGATAATTAATCCCTCCATTTTCTTTTGAATACGCCATTTCTACATTCCAATTTAATTTCTTTTGTCTAATAAAATCAACTAATTCTATTGCTCCCCAGGCACCAACAACTACTGATACTGTAGCTAAAAAAGCTTGGAAAGTAGCTAAAAACGAATCAGAAATAAACATTAAATAAAATGCACCTAAAGTAATTAATACTCCATTTATCAATGTAGTCATCACTCTACTTACTGGTATACCAATTGATAATAATGCTAAACCTGAACTGTATATCCCTGTCATAGCAGCAGAAACCAAAGAAATAATAATTACAATAGAAAATGGCACATAAAACCAAAATGGTAAAATTGATGTAAGCGCTGATATTGGTTCAACTGCTGACTTTTGAATTAATTCTTGATTACCAGCAGATAATAAAACTCCTAAAATTAATAAAACAGATACCGGTAACGCAATTCCAGTTGTTGTCCAAAAAATGATGCTTTTTGATTTTGTTTTTTCTGGTAAATAACGGGCAAAATCTCCACCATAATTTAAAAATCCCAATCCTACCATAGTCATTGCCATAATCATTCCGCCTAAAAATAAACCTATAGATGGTTCTTTCTCTACCATATAAACTTTACTAAAATCTATATGAGGTATTAAAAAGAATATATAAATAATAGTCATTATGCCAGTTATCCATGCTATAGCCTTTTCTACTTTTAATATCATCTGATATCCATATATAGCTACAGACATAGTTGAAACTACTACAATAACAAACCATCCTAAAATACAAAAATTATTTGCTTCTCCCACAGAATTTGCAAAAATATTAGGTGCTAATTTAGCAAATAAATCTGCACCAGTTTTACTGGCTAAACTTATAATAGTTATTTTCCATCCCATATTAGCTATATAACCAAATATGGCTGGTATTTTATTTCCTAAATAACCAAAAGCAAATCTTGTTTGTACTAATGTTGGAAGACCCGTTCTAGTTCCACCTACAGCTAAAATTCCTACTAAAGAGCAAGATATACAATAACCTAATACACCTGCTAAAATAGCCTGTATTGGACTTAATCCTATAGAATATACATATATACCATATGTAATACCCAAAATAGATATATTCCATGAGAACCATATTGGAAATAGACCCCTAGCTGTTCCATATCTTTCTTCTTTACTTACAGGATTGACCCCATTTACTTCAATTTTCGTCGTATTATTACTCATAATATTCCTCCTATATATTTATAAAGATTTCTATAAAATATTAATATTTTATTCTTCTTCAAAAATTTTATATTTTAAATAAATTTCATCTTTGTAAATTTCTAGTAAATTTCTATCTGGTAATGCTGGTTGTACTCCATATCTACTAACGGTTAAGCCTGAAGCATATACTGCATAAGCAATTGATTCTAATAAATGCTTACCTTCGCTTAAATATACAGCTAAAGTACTAATAAAAGAATCTGCTCCCCCCGTAGTATCTATTGCTTGAAAACCAGATCCTTCAAAATATTTATTATAATTATTATTATATAAAAAACAACCTTTTTTACCCAATGTTACTATAATGTTCTTTACTCCTGCATTCAATAATATTTCAGATTTTTTTTCAATATTATTTCCTGATATAACTAATTGATTTAATTCTTTTTCATTTGGTATAAAATAATCTATATCCTTTAAAATATCATCACTTATTTTATCAACTGCAGATGGTTTCAACATTACTTGAACATTATATTGTTTACATAAATTTATAGTATATTTTATGATTTCATTAGATATTTCCATTGATAATAAACAAAATTTAGCATTTTTAAATAAATACCTATATTGATTAATATGATTTACATTTAATTTTTTATTTGCTCCAGAATAAACAACTATTGTACTTTCTCCATTTTTATCTATATTTATATATGCTTTACCACTAGATAAAATATCATCAAAAATAATACCATTCATGTGTACATGATTCTCACTTAAACTATGATATATCTGTTTTCCACCAATATCATTACCAAGGCAACCTAATATATAAACATTTCCATTTAATTTACCTGCACCAACAGCTTGATTTCCTCCCTTTCCTCCCGGAAATTCTTTTATTGATTCAGCTAATTGTGTTTCTCCATTTATTGGTATTCTTGAAACTTCTATTGTTGTATCTATATTTAAGCTTCCAACAACTATAATTTTTTTTCCTTGATTATTTTGAGATGGTTTTTTTATACTATTTCTATTAATAAATTTAGGATAAAACTCCTTTTTTAATTCTTTCTCTTCTTTTTTCTCTATTAAATCTATTAAAGTATTTACTGTACTAGCACATATATCTAATATAGGTAATTCTATTGCAGATACTCCATCATCTAATAATTTTAATATTACATCATCTCCTATTACTAATATTGATAAATTATCTGGTATATTAATTCCTATTTTTTTTGCAAATTTATATATACATAATGCAATTTCTTTAGAACCACAAATTATAGCTGTAACACCTTTACTTATACATTGTTGTATACCATATTGTTCTATATCCTCAATATTTTTTCCTAAGTATATCCACAATGGATCAAGTTCATTATCTGCTTCTTGCATTATGTTTTTATATCCTTCAACAATACTGATATCGTTTTCATTCACAATACAAGCTATTTTTTTATGACCATATTTTATAAATATTTCTGTTGCTAATTTACTAGCTGAAAATAATCTATAATAAAAACAAACTTTTTCCTTTTCTTCAAAATTTTTTGTTCCATTTATATATACACTTAATTTATCAAAATTCTTATAATGTATATTTTGTTTAGAATCTATTATTAATCCTGATACTCTTTTTCCTACTAATTTTTTTATGCTTTCTAAAATCTCTTTCTCGTCACTTACATAATCTAAAATAATACAATATTCTTTTTCCTTAGCAAATTTTTCCACATAAGATATTATATTATCTCTATTTGGATTATTTCTTTTTAAAATAACTCCTATTAATTTGTTTTTCGCATTATTTCTTTCATGTAAATTAGCATAAGGAACGTACTCTTGCTCCTTTATTATTTTTAATACTTTTTTTCTAGTATCCTCACTAATATCTCTATCCTTATTGTTTATTACTTTAGATACTGTTGAAGCTGATACTCCTGCTAATTTTGCTATATCTTTTATATTCATTTTCATATCCCTTTTACGAAATAATTTTAGTAAATACCTTTCGCTTAAATATTAACATTTTTTAGAAAATTTGTAAATAGACATTTGTATAAAAAATAAGCATATAGATAAAATCTATATGCTTATTAAATATTTTATTGTTCACCAATCATTTTTACTTCTGGATAAAGTTTCACGCCATGAGCTTTATAAACTCTATCTTGTACTTCTTTGATTAAATCAAGTACATCTTGAGCTGTTGCTCCGCCGATATTAACTACAAAACCAGCATGTTTTTTAGAAACTTGCGCACCACCAACAGTGAGACCTTTTAAACCTGTTTGGTCAATTAAAGTCCCTGCAAAATATCCAGGTGGGCGTTTAAAAGTACTACCTGCACTTGGATATTCAAGTGGTTGTTTTGTTTCTCTACGATTAGTCAAATCTGCCATTTTAGCTAAAATCTCATCTTGATTTCCTTCTTGTAATTCTAATTCAACTTCTAAAATCAAATTATCATTATCTTGGAAAATACTATGACGATAAGAAAATTGAGCTTCTTCATTTGTATAGTATACGAGGTTTCCTTCTTTATCAATAGCACTAACGCGATGAACTACATTTTTTATTTCACCATCATAAGCACCAGCATTCATGAAGATACAACCACCGATACTACCTGGGATACCCACTGCAAATTCAAGACCTGTAAGTGAAGCTTCACCTGCAAATTTAGAAACATCAACCATTAAAGCACCACATTGAGCTTTAATGAAATTACCATCTCTTGTAATTTTAGCAAAACGTTCATTTAAATTTACAACAATACCACGAATACCTTTATCCATGACTAACAAATTAGAGCCATTGCCAAGCATTGTAAGTGGTACATCATATTCTTTTACTATTTTTATAACAGCGATAGCTTCTTCAACTGTTGAAGGCATTACAAAGCAATCAGCTGGACCGCCAATTTGAAATGTAGTATGTTTAGACATTGGCTCATCTATTAACACACTATCTTCTGGCAAAATTTGTTTTAATTTAGCTATACATTCATTTAAGTTTTGCATTATTTATGCTCCTATCAATCTAAATGATCAAAACCAACTTGTTTTAAATTTGCATAATCAAGTTGTCGCATAGCCTCATAGGCAATTACAGCCACAGAATTAGATAAATTTAAAGAACGTGATTCACTTATCATCGGTATACGAATGCAATCGTCCCAATGTTCTTTTAAAATACTTTCAGGAATACCTGCTGTTTCTTTACCAAAAACAAGCATATCATCCATGCCATAAGTTACATCACTGTGTACATGATTGGCTTTTGTTGTAGCATAATGAAATTTATGACCTTTATATTTTTCTAAAACTTCATCAAAGTTTTCATGATAATGCACTTTTACTAAATGCCAATAATCAAGACCTGCTCTTTTTAAATATTTATCATCAGTAGAAAAACCAAGTGGTTTTACTAAATGAAGTTCAATACCTGTATTTGCACAAAGACGTGCAATATTACCAGTATTTGCTGGAATTTCAGGTTCAATCAAAACAATATGCACTTATTTTCACCAGCCTTATTAAAGAAGCACTTTATGAGAAAGATTTACTCTACCTTGACGGTCAATTTCTGTAACTTTTACTTCTAATTCATCGCCAATATTTACAACATCTTCTACTTTTCCTACGCGTTCTTTTGCTAATTGAGAAATATGGCACAAGCCTTCTTTACCTGGTAAGATTTCTACAAATGCACCAAAATTCATAATGCGTGTAACTTTACCTTTATAAACTGCACCAACTTCAACTTCAGCAGTTAAAGCATTAATCATATCTTGAGCCTTCTGTGCAGATTCAGCACCTACTGCTGTGATAAATACATTACCATCATCATGAATATCGATTTGTACACCAGTTTCATCAATTATTTTTTTAATTGTTTTTCCGCCTGGTCCAATTACATCGCGAATTTTATCAGTAGGGATTTTCATGCTATTTACACGTGGAGCGTATGGAGATAATTCTTTATTTGGTTCACTGATACATTCAAGCATTTTGCTTAAGATAAATTCACGGCCACGTTTTGCTTGAGCAAGAGCAGCTGCTAAAATTTCTCTGCTAAGACCATCTACTTTGATATCCATTTGAATAGCTGTGATACCATCTGGAGTACCTGCTACTTTGAAGTCCATATCACCAAGAGCATCTTCCATACCTTGGATATCTGTTAAAATTGTGTAAGCATCGCCATCTTTTACTAAACCCATTGCACAACCAGATACTGGTTTTTTAATAGGTACACCAGCATGCATTAAGGAAAGTGTACTACCGCATACACTACCCATGGAGCTAGAACCATTGGATTCTAAAACTTCAGATACAAGGCGAAGTGTATAAGGGAATTCTTCTACAGAAGGAATAACTGGCACTAATGCACGTTCTGCAAGCGCACCATGACCGATTTCACGACGACCTGGGCTACGCATTGGACGAGCTTCACCAACGGAATAACCTGGGAAATTATAATGATGGATATAACGTTTAGATGTATCATCACCGATACCATCAATTACTTGTTCATCACCTAAAGCGCCAAGTGTAGTAACATTTAAAATCTGAGTCTGTCCACGAGTGAAAAGTGCACTACCATGTGTACGAGGTAAAATACCTACTTCACAGCTAATAGGACGAACTTCTTCTAAGCCACGACCATCTGGACGAATTTTTTCATGAGTGATCATGTGACGTACAATGCCTTTTAAAGTTTTGTAGAGCACATAATCTATTTCCATATCCATTTCTGGGTAAAGTTCTAAGAAATGTTCTTTCGCTTGTGCTTTTACTTCTGCTACATGTTCATCACGGCGAAGTTTATCAGCATCACGAACAGCAGCATCAAATTTATCATAAGTGTATTCATGAATAGCATTTACAAGTTCTTCTGGAACAGTAAATAATTTTGGCTGATGTTTTTCTTTACCGCATTTTTCCATCATTTCTTGCTGGAATTTTACTAAGCGTTTGATTTCTTCATGGCCAAATAAAATAGCATCAAGAACTACTTCTTCGGATAATTCATTTGCACCAGCTTCAACCATCATTACAGCATCATAAGAACCTGCTACAGTCAAGTTTAAATCAGATTTTTCACGCTGTTCAACTGTTGGATTGATAACAAATTCGCCATCAATGCGACCAACACGAACACCAGCGATTGGCCCTAAAAATGGAATATCAGAAATAGAAAGTGCACAAGATGCACCAATCATACCAGCAATTTCTGGAGCATTATCTTGTTCTACAGATAAAACTGTAGCTACAATCTGAACATCATTTCTATAACCTTCTGGGAATAATGGACGAATAGGTCTGTCGATTAAACGACTATTTAAGATAGCAGATTCAGCAGGACGACCTTCTCTTTTTATAAAACCGCCAGGTATTTTACCAACAGCGTACATTTTTTCTTCATAATCAACTGTTAAAGGGAAAAAATCTACTCCCTCACGTGGCTCAGCAGAAGCTGTTGCTGTTACTAAAACGACAGTTTCACCATATCTAACTAATACAGCGCCATTTGCTTGTTTCGCCATTTTGCCTGTTTCTACAACAAAACTGCGACCGCCAAGTGTTGTTTCAAAAGTATACATAACTTACCTCCTATTTATGTATTTATCAATATTTTAATCTTTGTGTCTATACCTATTTTAACTTAAAATCAAGCAAACTAAAAGAAAAAGCGGGAAAGGCTCCCGCTTTTTCAATTAATTATTTACGTAAATTTAATTTTGCAATAAGAGCACGATAACGTTCTACATCGATATCATATAAATAGCTTAAAAGTCTTCTACGATGACCAACCATTTTTAATAAGCCACGACGGGAATGATGGTCTTTTTTATTGTTTTTAAGATGTTCAGTAAGATATGCGATACGTGCAGTTAATAAAGCAACCTGTACTTCTGGGGATCCAGTGTCACCTTCATGAGTAGCGTTATCTTGAATGATTTGTAATTTTTGTTCTTGAGTTAACATTAAAATATCCTCCTAAATTTTATTTCTCCCGAATCCACGACAGCGTTGGAGTTTCGCTTACCCTAGAATGGGAATGTCTTTTGCATACAAAAATTAATATATCATAAATAAATATTACTGTAAAGAAAAAGATTAATGCTTTTATTTTAAGGATAAATATATATTTCAACTTTTTTAGATAATTGTTACAATATACCTAAACCATTTTATTGTCAGAAAGGAATTTTGTCATGCTAAAAAATAAAAAATTTGCTTTTTTTGATATGGACGGCACTTTAATTGACTCTGTTGGCATCTGGAACCAAATCGACCAAAAACTCATTGAAAAATTAGCCAATAAAACAATTGATGAAACAACTGTGCAAAACGACCGTGATACACAATTAAAAAAATTCAATGCACAACCAAATCCTTATTTATGTTATTGCCAATATCTCAAGGATAAATATTCAGCTCAAATTTCAGCTGAAGAAATCATCAAATTGCGTTATGAAATAGCTCAAGATTTTCTCCAAAATATAATCGATTATAAACCACAAGCTGACTTAGTCATCAAAAAATTAAAAGCAAAGAATTTTATGCTTGCTATAACAACAACTACAAAACGCACAAATATGGATATATATCGCACTTTAAATAAAAATATCAACGCCAAAGCTCCACTTGATGAATATTTTGATTTAATCTACACACGTGAAGATGTAAGCAAAATCAAACCAGACCCTGAAGTTTATCAAAAAGCTATGCAAAAATTTAATGCCAAACCAGAAGAATGTATCGTCTTTGAAGATTCATTAATCGGTATTGAAGCTGCTAAAAAAGCTGGTATTGAAACCATTGCTATTTATGACAAATATTCTGATGCTGATACAGAGGCAATAAAAGCACAAGCTGATTTTTATTTCCACAATTATACAGAACTTTTATCTTCTATTGATGAATTATAAACAAATAAAAAGGTTATGCAAAAGCATAACCTTTTTTTATTAATCGATTTCTATACCTTTTGTTTCTGGAACAGTGAACCACATAAAAATAAGTGCTATTGGATAAATAACAAATACAAGACTCATTGCTCCTATCAAGCTTCCACCTGTTGCCAAATAACCAATTATAGCAGGGCCAAAGCCAGATAGACCACGACCTGTACCAAAAATTATATTTTCTGCAGTAGAACGTGCTTCAGATGGATAATTTTCAGCAATAACTGCACCATAACCACCCATCATACCATTTACAGTGAAACCTAATAAGAAACTTCCCCATAATAAACTTGCTTGGCTTGTAAAGAAAAAGAAATAAATTACACAGTAAATTGTTCCACCAATATACCAAAGTGCAAAAGTCTTTTTACGTCCAATTTTATCTGCCAAGATACCAAATAAGATTATACCTAAAACCATACCAGCAATAGATATTACCATCCAACCACTTGTCTGCGCTAAACTATAGCCATATTTTTGAGATAAAATTGTTGGCATCCAGCTAAATATCGCATAATAGCCAAAGTTTTGCACTAAACACATAACTGTAAGCCCTATTGTTGTTGCTGTTATTCTCTTTGTAGTGAATAATTTTTTAAGTGGCATACCTGCCAAATAATAATATTCTTTTTGTTCTTTTTCAGTGATAGTTCCATTTTCTTTTTTAGCAATCAATTCTTGCTGACGCTGTTTTTTACGTTGCCACAAAATCGGTTCTTTAAGATGCATACGTACATAAATTGCGATGAGTGCAGGAACTAAGCCTACAAGAAATACTGCACGCCAGCCAAACATTGGCACAATTATAGCTGGTATAACTGCTGCTAATAATACACCGCCTTGCCAACCAAGTGCTACCCATGAAGTAGCTCTTGCTCGCATATCAGGTGCCCATGTTTCAGTAACAATCGCCATACCAATACCAAATTCACCACCGATACCAAGACCAATGATAAAACGTAAAACAAGCAATACTGTATAATTATCAACAAAATACATCAAGAATGTGGCTACCGCAAATAAAATTATCGAAAAAGATAATATCTTTGTACGTCCATATTTATCTGCTAACAGTCCAAAAATATATGAACCAATCCACATACCAATCGTTGTTGCTAAAGTTAAATTCCCAGCTTCTGCTGTAGTAAGTCCAAAATCTTTAATAATAAAAACTAAAATAAATGATAATAAAAACATATCCAGACCATCAGCTGCATATCCTAATACAGCACCTATTAATGTCTTAATATAATGGTCTGCTTCTCCTTCTACATGTTTTTCCTTCGCCATAAAAATTCTCCTCTTATTATCTATACTATCTTTGTCCAAATATATATATGTACAAAAATACATATATAACTAATACTTAATGTCATATATGTATTTTTTGCAAACTTAAATATCCCAATGAATTTTTTCTGGTGAAGGGCAAGCATGGTCAATCGTATTTAAAATCCATGCGACATTATTATGAGTAGCACTAAAAGCTTTTTCTATGGCAGGCTTATATTTTTCAGGAATATCCATAAAAGATAAAGCCTTTCTCATATAATTTAAAGCTTCCTCTTTCATCAGACCGGTAGCCATTAATTGAGCTTTAAAACGATAACCATAATATAAATAACTATTATGTTTCACGTCTAAATTCTCAAATACGCGAATTTTTTCATCAATTTCATTTTCAGCTGTTTCAATATCTTGCTTATTATATAATAAATTCCAACGGTCAGCCCAAACTTCTCCACGTAGAATATATTTATATAAATAATCTGTAGACTCTACTAATTGCACAGCTAAATTTATATAGTGAAGAGCATCATCATATTTTTTATCTTCACGAAGGCAAGAAGATAATCTTTGCAAAGCATAAACTTTTTCTTCTACCTGTTCAGGATTTTCTTCATCTATTTCTACTTCAACAACAGAACGAAACAACTCCATTGCTTCATCATGTTTTTTTAATTCTGGCATTGCCAAAAAATGAGCTAAACGTGCTCTACTTCTCCAATCATCAAAACCGCCAGCAAATAAACTAGCAGGTGGACTCGCAGGTGAATCCATTACATAATGTGTAAGTTCATGAAACTCATGACTATTCATTAAAAATCCTCCTAATATATATTTTTATAATTAAATAATAAAGATATTTTCTATACTATTAACTTTATCATCTTTACTATTTAGATACATTTTATCACATTTATAAAAAAATAAAACAAAAGTAGATTTTCTTATCATAATCTCCCTATTGTTTACCTTCTAATCTTCATAAAATATTTTTTACCTAGAATTTATTTCCTTCTAAATTGCTCTTTACAAAATAAATTTATAATTAAAATCAAACTATATTTTTATGAGGTAAAAATTATGCGTAAATCTTTAAAGAAATTATTATTATTAAGTTGTGCATTAGGAACTGTATTTTCCACATCACCTACAAATCTTTATGCTCAAAGTAATACTGCTACAGTTTCTCACTATATTGTTACTGCTGATAATTATCAACTGCCTTATGATGGAGAAGAAAAAGAATTTGCCAATGGTATAAATCCTGGATATGGCTCTGGACTTATGTTCAAATCTCTAAATAATGATGGTAGTATTGAATTTTATTGTGTAACAGACCGCGGTCCTAATGGCGATATCCCAACATATATAAAAGATGGTAAAACATATCCTGGAAAATTCTTTCCTACACCAAAATTCACACCTAGTATAGGTATCTTAAAAATCGATCAGAACAAAGCCCAAATCATTGATAGTATTCCATTAAAAGATAAAAATAATCATAAAATATCCGGCAAAGTAATTCCATTCGGTGCCATTGGTTCTACTGGTGAAGTTGCCTTAGATTTTCAAATGAATGATCTAGGCACTGATGTCAACGGACTTGATACAGAAGGTATTACTCGTGATAAAGACGGTAATTTCTGGCTTTGCGATGAATACGGTCCATTTTTAATAAAAACAGATTCTAATGGAAAAATACTAGAAAAATATGGTCCTAGTATGGAGTTACCATCTATCTTAGCACAACGTGTTCCTAATCGTGGTTTTGAAGGTCTCACTATTGATGATGATGGCAATATTGTAGGAATTGTTCAAAGTCCTTTAGATGTAGATGGTAAAACGTCCAAAACTGCACCATATACTAGAATAGTAAAATTAAACCCTCAGACAAAAGAAGTAAAAATGTACGCTTATTCTGTAGATAAAAATTATAAAAATTTCTCTAATGCCAAACTAGGTGATATTACATCTATTGGTAATGATGAATATTTACTTATTGAACAAGGTAAGCAAAATGGCAAAATGCAAAATCTCATTTATAAAGTAGATTTAAAAAATGCTACAACTGTCGATACTAATGGCGATTTAGAATATGGCAAAGTTCCTCAAAATTTTGTTCCTGCCAAAAAAGAATTATTACTAGATTTACGCCAATATGGCTGGAATATTGAAAAAGCTGAAGGATTAGCTATACTTCCAGATAGACAAACTATCGCTGTAGTAAATGATAACGATTTTGGAATTGCTGTTAAAGTAGACGATGCTAACAATAACAACGCCTCTGTAGAAGATTACACTTATGATGCTGATAAAAAAATCTTTTTAAATAAAAATAATCAGCAAGTAGATATCCATATAGGCTTGCAACAAAATGCACCCGAAGAACAGCAAAGTCAAATTTATCTATTCAAATTAAATCAAAAACTCTAAAATAAACTAAAAGAGATTATGGTTTATTATCCAAACCATAATCTCTTTTTTATTCTCAAAACAATATAATTCTTATTTTTTGTTTTCTAAATAATGAGGAAGCCATGCAGAAAATAATGCTACTATTGGCACTGTTAAAATAACGCCAAAGCTACCAGATATCCCTTGCATAATTTCTATACCAATAGAATTTGAATTTATCAATTGCAAATATGGTAAATCATATACATAATCTAATACCCATACACCAAGAGAGCCACCAAAGAAAGCTAAAATAAGTGTTGTTGACATTGTACCCATAATATCTCGTCCAACATTCATACCGCTTTTAAATAATTCTTTAGGTGTTAATGCTGGATTTTTAACATGCAATTCTTGCACTGCTGAAGATACATCCATCGCTATATCCATTACAGCACCTAAACTTGCAAATAAAACACCAGCAAAAAGTAATTGACCTACATCAATTAAAGTATTCTGTCCAATAAATAATAATGCTTCAATATTGGATACATTATAACCTGAAAGTGATGTGAAATAGCCAAAAATATCTGCTGTCAAACCTGCAATCAATAAACCAAAAAAAGTTGCCAAAATAGCAGATAAAGCTTTTATTGTAAAACCATTAATCAAGCAAATGGTCATTGCTGTAACAATTGTCGCTGTAAAAATAGCAGCTAAAGATGGAGAAGTTCCCTTCATTATCATAGGGAAAAATACAAATACAAAACAAATGAAACTAAAAATAAGTGCAATTGCCGATTTTACACCTTTTTTCCCACCAATAATACAAAGTGAAATCAAGAAAATAGCTATAAAAATATATATTGGCATAGAACGGTCTACATTATATACAGTAGTAACATGTAATTGCCCCACTACACTAGAAATAGTGATTACTTCTAATCCTGGCTTACATGCTGTTCCAAATAATAATCCATTAGGACTATTTGCCTCCAAAATCTGCCCTTTTTGTGGTCCAGTTTCCATCTGTAATAATACAACTTGGTCGCCCACACGAGAACCATCTTCTTGTATATTATCTTTTAAAACTTCCACTACTGTTGCTTTTTCAAAAGCGCGCCCTTGTGTATTTACTAAAGTTGGTTTTTCTACCTGATTATACGATTGTAAAAAGAAAAATCCACCTATTAATATGCAAATAATTATAATCCCACGAACCCAAATATTTTTTAACAAATTCATAAAAAATTCCTCTCTTATTATCATTATATTAATTTCTTTAATGTAAAAACTGCGGTAAAGCATATACTTTACCGCAGTTAGAGAAAAATTAAATCTTACTTATTATCTCTTAATAATGCTATAAGCTTCATCGATTGGTGTGCCTGTTTGAGCATCATATGTGTTAATAGTAAATTTATCATCAGTAATATTGATTACAGAATATGTTGGTCTCCAAGTCTGGCTACGAGCAGCTACATAATCTTGTTGCTGTTCAATTAAATTATAGAATTTAGAACCAGTTGCAGAGTTAGAAGTCATGTAGAATACACCTTCTGGATTTACTAAAGTGCCTTGTTTCATATCAGCAATAGTGTAGCAACGATTTTGAGAAGTATAGTATTCTTTGAAAGCACTGTCAGATTTTAATTTATTATCAAGTACTTTATGGTCTTGTCCATGTTGACCTACTTTATATTCTGCAAAATCATCATATTGTTTACCATCACTTGTAAGCTGATAAGTACGAGCATAAGTATGGTCATGACCTTGTAATACTACGTCGATATCATTTGCATCAAAGATAGGTGTTAATTGGTTACGTAAAATAATACCATCAGAGTCAGAGTGGTCTAAACCTGAACCGTAGATATCTTGATGCATTACAACAATACGCCATTTTGCATTTGGATTTTCTTTTACTGCTTTTTCAATCAAAGCTTTATGGTCTGCTGCATTATAGTTATTAGCATTGATGACAATGAATAAAGCACTGCCATAAGTATAATAATATCCATGACCTGCAACTGTAGAATTAGTTTCTGCTGTAAATGGATTTGGCACATTGAAGTGATTTTGATAGCTAGTAGTCAAGCAATCATGGTTACCAATAGCTACTGCTTGTGGTAAATTGCGGAAAGCTGTTGCAGATAAATATCCGGAATATTCATATTCCTGTAATAAATGTTTTTCAGCATTATTACCAGCTGGTTCATTAATTTGGTCACCAGGAGATACTAAGAAATTAATTTCTGGATGTTGTGCTAAAGCACTATTTAATGTTTTATTCCAGTTATAAGCATCATTTCTAGCTGCAACATCTTCACTTTGTTCTACAGCACTTTCATTTGGAACTTGACCTTTAGAAGCACCAATCTGTGGGTCACCTACATACATAAATGAGAAATTATGTGGATCGCCTGTTTTATATTCATGAGCTTGTTGCCATTTACCATTTAATTTTACCTGATAATAATATGTAGTATTTGGTTCAAAGCCATCAGCTGTTACTTTATTGCTATAATACTGCACACCATTGATTACAGTACCTTCTGTACAAGTACCTTTAAATTCTTTAGCGTTTTTCATATCTTTATTATCAGCAATACGCACTACAGCTTCATTTGCTTTTTCTTTAGAATACCAACCAAAATTTAATTTAGAAAAATCGGAGCCTGGAATTAAAGCAACTTGTTCATAATTTGTTTTAATTTTATCCCAGTTAGCTTTCCAATCTGCCCAATCTGTATGTTCTGATACAGCTGTTTTAGTAGTAAAAGCTGGTGTTAAAGAAGCATCATTCCATTGTTCTGTTGCCGCATAAACAGTTAAAGAGCCTACACTAAGTGCTGCACTTAAGCATAAAGCTAACATTCTTTTTTTATTTTTTTTCAAATAAAACACAAAAGTCACTCTCCTTAGTTCTAATCAAAAGTAAGATAATTTCTATATCTTTTGTAGATATATTTATTCTATATTTTATTTTTAAAAATACTGTAAACGTAACGTAAAATTTAAATAAATATATACAAAAATAACTGTAAAATAAAAGTGATAAGAAAAATTCTTATCACTTTTATATCAAATCATCATTTATTTTTTTATAATTGTATAGGAGCTATCTATTGCTTCACCTGTTTCTACATCATAAGTATTAACATTGAAACTATCTTTTGTAATGTTGATTACAGAATAAGATGGTCTCCAATTTTGACTACGAGCTGCTACATAATCTTGTTGTTCTGGAATTAAATTATAGAATTTAGAACCAGTTGCAGAGTTAGAAGTCAAATAAAATACACCTTCTGGATTTACAACTGTACCTTGTGATTTATCGGCTATATTGTAGCAAAGATTTTGAGATTTATAATATGCTCTGAATACGCCATCTTTTTCAAAGCGTTCATCAAAATTATCGTGGTTAAATCCACCTTGATCTTGTTTGTATTCTAAGAATTCATCATGTGCCTGTCCATCACTTGTAAGCTGATAAGTACGTGCATAGCTATGATCATGACCTTGTAATACTACATCAATATCATTTGCATCAAAAATTGGTGTCAATTGTGTACGCAAGATAATGCCATCAGAATCTGAATGGTCTAAACCTGAACCATAAATATCTTGGTGCATTACAACAATACGCCATTTTGCATTTGGATTTTCTTTGATAGCTTTTTCAATCAAAGCTTTATGGTCTGCTGCATTATAGTTATTAGCATTAATAACAATGAATAAAGCATTACCATAACTATAAAAATATCCGTTACCAGCAGGTGTTGGTGTAGATTCTTCAAGGAATGGATTTGGATTATTGAAGTGATTTTGATAGCTTGCAGAGCTACAATCATGGTTACCAATAGCTACTGCCTGTGGTAAATTGCGAAGTACAGAGGCGGAAAGATATCCAGAATATTGGTCTTCTTGTTCTTTTAAATCTTTTGCGTCTTCATTACCTTTTACACTTACCTGGTCACCAGGGGATACTAAAAAGTCAATTTCTGGATGTTGTTCCATTGCTTTATTTAAAGTTACATTCCAGTTATAAGAGTCATTTCTAGCAGCTAAATCGTTACCTAATTTTTTACCATTAGATTCTGCATTTTTTTGTTTATATGAAGAACCAATCTGTGGGTCACCTACAAACATAAAGCTGAAATTATCTGGATCACCTGTTTTATATTCTTGAGCTTGTTGCCATTCACCATTTAATTTTACTTGATAATAATATGTGCTATTTGGTTTAAAACCATCAGCTGTTACTTTATTGCTATAATACTGCACACCATTGATTACAGTACCTTCTGTACAAGTACCTTTAAATTCTTTGGCATTTTTCATTTCTTTATTATCAGCAATACGTACCATTGCTTTATCTGTTTTTTCTTTAGAATACCAACCAAAATTTAATTTAGAAAAATCAGCGCCTGGTGTAAGTGCTACCTGTTCATAATTTGTTTTTAAATTATCCCAGCCAGCTTTCCACTGTTCCCAATTAGTATTATCAGAAATAGGTGTTTTAGTTTCTACCATTGGTTTTGTAGAAGCATCATTCCAATATTCTGTTGCCGCATAAGCTGTTAAAGAGCCTACACTTAAAGCTGCACTTAAACAAAGTGCAATCATTTGCTTTCTTCTTTTTTTTAAATAAAACATTCTCATTGCTCCAAATCTCTAATAAATAATATTCTCTTTAAGTGATATACTTCCACCACTTTCGCTAATAACTACAAGTGAAAGTTTCTTGCTCTATAAGGTTAAAATTTAAATTTTAAGCTAGTATATACAGTATTAGCATCTGTATCTGTCTTTAAATCCTTACCGTCAAAATATAAAAGTGAACCTATTACATTTTGAGTAAATACATATTCTACACCAGCTACAAGTCCTTTTTGACCTTCTGCAGCCTCATCATAACCTGTTTCAATAGTTACATTTTCACCGAGATGACGATATCCTATATATGCTCCCCAAGAACCTGCATCTTTTGCATTTGCGCCTTTATACTGTACTTCTACACTACCTGCTTTATCATAGCTATTAGCATCAGCATTTTGTAAATATTGACCAACTAATGCTACATTTTTATCAAAATTATATTTGCCACCTGCATACCATAAATTAGCTTTATTATCATCAACGTCTAAATCTAATTCAACATCTTTATCTAATCCACTCAATAAAATATAACCTGCATTGAATGCTAAATTATCGTTTGGTGTGTAATCAAATTGTACACCATAGTAATCAGCAGTGATATCTTTTGCTGTTTTACCATCAGGGATTTCACCATCATGATCATTTTCACTATAGCGACCAATAGCTATATTTGTATTAAATACATCACTACCAAAATCTGCTGTCATACCAGAAATTTCATCATCAAAAATCATGCCCTGACAAATATCTAAAGAAGTTCTACCAGCTGTTACTGTTGCACCAAATAAAGGTCCTTCTACATATGCCTTACTTACTTTTACACCATCTGCATTGCTATCTGTTTCTGGATACATTGTATATTCAATTTTAGCATTAGCTGTCCAATCGGAATTGCCAATATAAGCTTTTGGTTCAAGTTTAAATTCTAATTTATTTGAACGTTTATCTTTTTTGGCATCATGATTAGCTTGAACATACTTATATTTTAATTCGCCCTTCCATTTTATATTATCGGATTTCTTCTCTAAATCAGACACACGAACACCAAGATTATCTAATTCTTCTGCAAATTCAGCAGCTAATTTATCAACAATTGCTTTGTCCGCTTTTTCAAGATCAGTTCTTGCCATAGCTCGTGCTACAATCTGTGCCATTTCATAACGAGTCATAGTATTTTGACCTTGATATGTACCATCTGGATAACCATCAATCACACCATCATTAGCAAGTGTAGTAACTGCATCATATGCCCAACTATCAGCTGGCACATCACTAAATGGATTAGTTGCTGCAAAAGATGTACTTGCTATTCCCATCATTAAACTTGCGGTGATTGCACTTGTAATAAGCTTTTTCTTAAACATTAAATATTCCTCCAAAAATGATTAATATACTCTACCTAAAAAAAGTAAAAACAAATTTGCTCAAAATAACTCCGATTAATTTTTCAGAGAAATATTTCAAAACGGTTACTATTATAAAAAGATTTTTTTAAATTTAAATCAATAGTTTGTAAAAACTATATTAAGGATATGTAAAAAATATGTAACAAAATATATTTAAATAAAATAAAAGTAAAATTTCACGCTATATTTATTTTTATATGCCAATACTATAAAATATTAAATATCATATACTTCATAATATTAAATTAGAAAAGTAGGTGTTTCTATGCGAATATTATTTGCTGAAGATGATAAAAGATTATCTAAAATGATTGATTTTCTTCTAAAAAAAGAAAATTACATTGTAGATTGTGTATATAATGGACAAGATGCTATTGATTATGCTAATTTATCAGATTATGATATCATCATTTTAGATTGGATGATGCCTTTAAAATCCGGTATCGAAGTATGTAGATATCTGCGAGCAAAAAATAATCAAACTGCTATTTTAATGTTAACAGCTAGGGATTCTCTTGAAGATAAAATTGATGGTTTAGATAGTGGAGCCGATGATTATTTAGCCAAACCATTTGAATTTCCAGAGCTACTAGCTAGAATAAGAGCTCTATCTCGTCGCATCAACAAAACATTTTATAATGATATCATTGAATATAACAATCTAAAATTAAATTGTTGCAATGCTATTTTGACTTATAAACAAATAGAAGTATCTTTAAGCCCTAGAGAAAATCAACTCATGGAATTATTAATTAGAAATACACATCAAATTTTACCTCGTGAACAAATTATTGATAAAATCTGGGGATATGATACTAATATAAATTCCAATACTTTAGATGTAACAATAAAATCTCTACGTCAAAAATTAACTAAATTATCATTAAGTGATTGTATCCATACCATTCGTGGTATCGGTTATAAATTTGAAATGGATATATAATATGTTTACAAAATTCAAAGAAAAAATCGTTAAAGATTATTGCTATCTTACTGTATTACTATTATTATTTGTATCATTTTCTTTATATATTGTAGGTTTTTCTATATCATATAAAAGCCAATTATCTCATATAAAAATGCTCGCTATTGAAGAAAGCGAAGACTTATTTTATAAAATTAATACTAAGGATTTAAAAAATTTTCCTAAAGATGATGATAACTCGCCTGAAGAAGATAATTATTTCAATAAAATTTTCATCTATGGATATACCAAAGACCATCAATTAGTATTTGAACATAATAATATGGAATGGTCTGAAAAATCTATCACTAAAATTATTAATGATAATTCACTTTCTTTTCATAAGGTATATTTTGATTTTAATTTAGTTGATAATCGCCATTTGAAATATTTAATTTATATGCGCTATCCGCTCTTAGAAAATAATGTATTTTTAGGCGAAGTCTATGTTGGCATAGAAATAACTCATTGGGTGCGTGAACAAATTCGCATATTCTTCATTTTATTAATAATTATTTCTCTATCCTTATTTTTTGTACGCTATGTCGCTTATAAAATGGCAAATAAAGCTATGCAACCTGTCGTTCAATCCTTTGAACAACAAAAACAGTTTATTGCCAATGCCTCTCATGAATTGCGAACACCTTTAAGCATTATAATGTCTGGATTAACTGTATTAAAAACAGATGATGAAAATAATCTCTCTAAATTTTCCATAGATACTATTGATGATATTAATGATGAAAGCTTAAAGATGAAAAAACTCATTGACAATTTGTTATTATCTGCAAGAAATACTAATAATACATTAACTGTGCATAGCACTAAATTTAACCTCAACAATCTCATCAATAAAATCTACACTAAATTTTCTTTATTAGCTAAAAATAAACAAATCACCCTCAAAATTTCTAACCCTCCAAATATTTTTATAACAGCTGATATGTCTCATATTGAACAAATATTAGCCATCTTAGTGGATAATGCTATTAAATACAGTGATGAAAATAGTTCTATTTTTATCACTATAACAGAAGATAAACAATGTATAAAAATTGCCATCAAAGATAGTGGTCCTGGCATATCCATTGAAGACTTACCGCATATATTTAAGCCATTTTATCGTGCTAATAATACTCGCACTTATTATGGTAATGGTCTTGGTTTATCAATAGCTCAAATACTCGCTCAAAAAAATCACAGTAATATTCTCGTTGAAAATAATAAAGAAAAAGGTTCTTGTTTTACTTTAATAATCTCTAAAAATTAATATTGTATTTTTTATTTTCACTTCAGCTTTTTTTCAGAATGCTCCTTTATGATTTTCTTAAATTAATCATAAAGGAGTTATTTTTATGAAATCGCAGCAAACTTCATCTCAATTATTCGACTTTAAAAATCTCGACAAAACTTCTATTTTTACTATAGCTATAATCTTCATAATTTTATATCTCTGGCATCTTGGTCTATACCCCTTGATAAACCCTGACGAAGGTAGATATGCTGAAATTCCTCGCGAAATGCTTGCTAATAAAAATTTCATTACTCCATATTTAAATGGCGTAGAGTATTTTGAAAAACCAGTCCTTCAATACTGGATTACAGCTTTTTTTATGTATATATTTGGCGAAAATGAATTTGCCGTGCGTTTATTTCCTGCTCTATGTGCTTTAGGGGGTATATATTTAACAGGATATTTAGCTACTAAGATGTTTAATCGCCAAACAGGTTTTCTAGCTAGCATTATAATTGGCAGTTCTTTTCTTTATTTAATTATAGGCTCTTTAAATATCTTAGATATGGCAATATCTTTTTTCATCACCCTATCTATGGTGAGTTATTATCAATTTAGCACTACATTAAAATCAAAATATCTTTATATATTTTACGCTTCTATGGCTTTTGGTACTCTGACAAAAGGTCTAATCGCTATTGTTTTAACCATTGCCATTATATTTTGTTATTGTTTGCTCACTAAAAATTTAAAACTACTATTGAAAAGTATTTCTCTTATCGGTATATTAATTTTTCTCGTAATTTGTGTGCCATGGTTTTATTTAGTTTGCAAAGATAATCCAGACTTCTTCTATTTCTTTTTTATCCATGAACATTTTTTACGCTATTTAACTAAAGTTCATGACCGTTATCAACCTTTTTATTTCTTCATACCTTGTATCATTTTAGGGATTTTCCCATGGACTGGATTTTTTATCTCCTCTTTCTTATCCAAATCACCCAAAAGAACATGGTATAAATTTATAACTAATCCTCATAGACATAAATATATTTACTTATGTTTATGGTTTAGTATAATTTTTGTTTTTTACTCCATGTCAGACTCTAAACTTGTACCTTATATAGTTCCTTGTTTGATGCCTATGGCTATATTGATTAGTCGTCATTTAAACCACATATCTTATCAGACAACTAAAATAAAAATTGCTCTATTCATTAACGCTTTTATTTCCCTGCTCATCATTGTTGCTTTAATCGTAACAGCTATTAAAAGCGATTTTATCAGTTTAGATGAATTTATTTTTTCTGGCAGTTTCATCATTTTAGTGCTATTCATCTCTAATCTAATAATATTTATATCTTGGTATAAATATAAAAATTTCTCACAAATAATCGCAATTTATGCTATATCTGCTATTTTATTTAGCTTTTCTTTGCAACCTGTAATCACACAAGTAGCTCAACATCGCACAGGAAAAGAAATTGCTCAAGTAGTAAATACTTTAAAAACAAAAGATACGTTAATAATCTCCTATAAAGATTATCTTCAAGATTTACCATTTTATACAAAATCCCGCATTGCCATTTATGATTATCTAGGTGAATTAGAATTTGGCTCTAAACACGATAGCGGACAGGGCTGGTTCTTTAACAAAGAAGAATTTTTATCCACATGGCAACAAAATCCTCATGCGATATTAGTCGTTCCTCAAAAATATAAACAAGAATGTTTAGCTGAATTAAATGATGAAAATGCTGTTATTTACTTTGAAACTAATAAATATTTAATCATCACTCATAACTAAATAAAAAAGCATGTTAAAGATTACGAAATTCAACATAACCTTTAACATGCTATTTTTTATTTAAAACTCAAATTTTTCTACTGCACCATCATGAGTTAAGATAAATTTTTCCTGTTGAGGAATATTTCCTCTTTTATCCTTAGGTGGAATAATTTCATATTTTTCTAAAGCTTGTATACATGCTGTATTTAAATCTTGATATTCTTCTTCACTTAAACCTAAATCAGATTTTTCAGCAGGTAACACAGGATAAGCCTGTATTATTTTGCCCTGCTCATCCATGATATATTCCACTACTATGATAATAGCTTCGCCTTCTGGTACTAAATTATAATCATAAACAGGCTTTTCTTTATGTTTATACGTTGGCATTAAATCCTTAGAATCTTTTACATCGCTAAAATTCAATACAAGATTTTCTTTTGATATCTCTTTAACCACGATTTTTGTATCTTTATATGTGCGAAATTTGTGTCTAGGTTCTTTTTTTACTACAGGTTCTGGCTTTTTTTCTTCTGGTGGATTAATTGTTTCTATTGGTGGTTTTTGCTTTTCTAATTCTTCTTCATCAACAACTATTTCCGATTGAGCATTGCTGTCTTCTGCCTCTTCAACTACTATATCATTTGACTCGTCCTCTTGAGTTATTCCAATATCTACATACGTAATATCTTCATCAGCAGAGGATTGTAGCATTGATTTTTCGTTTAATTCTTTTGTTATATTATTCATAACATATCCACCTAGAGCAAAAATCCCTACATGCAAAACGATCGATATTACTAATCCTACTTTTACATAATCTTTAGCTTTCATCATAAAATCCTTCTATGTTCAAATTAATAATATAATTTTATCAAGAACGATATAATAAAAATACTCCCAAGCAAATGATGATGATACCACCTATTTTATTCAAAGTCATTGATTCGCCAAAATAAAAATAACCCACAAAAGCAGCTATGATATAACCTATGCTTAAAAATGGATAAGCATAACTTACTTCTACTCGTGAAAGTACCATGAGCCAAACAACAAAACTTATCACATAGAAAATAAGCCCAGACCATACATAAATATTTGTGCTAGCTTTTAAAACCATGGTCAATATAGAATTAATATCTACTTGTATGCTTCCTATCTGCGACATACCTTTTTTTAAAACTAATTGAGCAGCTGCATTTAACAATACACCTGTTAATATCAATAATAAATTTGTCAAAATTTCATCTCCCTTTATTTATCAATTATTAATCTTAACACATCTAGTACAATCTTACAGCAAAAATCAAAAAAATCTTCGCTATCTTGTATTATTCTTTCAGGAAAAAATCATTTTAGATATCTATACTATATCTTGATTGTAGAGAAATATAAAAAATAGTATAATTATATAGTTTAAACATATTTTTAAAATCATTTATCTAGGAGGTTTTTTCTTGCGTGATTTTTGTCTAAAAAATAAAAAATTACTGTTGGGAATATTTGTTTTAGCTATTTTCTATCTCTATTTAGCCCATTTAGGCTCTTATCATTTAATGGATCCTGATGAAGGTCGTTACAATCAAATACCTCATGAAATGTTACTTAGTGGCGATTTTATCACTCCACATTTAAACGGCGTAGAGTACTTTGAAAAACCTGCTTTTCAATATTGGTTTACTGCCATCATGATGAAAATTTTCGGTGTTACAGAATTTGCCGGACGTATCTTGCCTGCATTATCAGCTATCGGTTGCGTTGGTCTTGTTGGATTTTTAGGTACAATGATGTATTCTCGCAAAGTAGGTCTACTCGCTAGTGCTATTCTAGCCACATCTTGTTTAAATTTAATCGTTGCCTCAATTAATATTTTAGATATGGCTCTGACTTTATTTATGACAGCCTGTATGGTATTTTTCTATGCTTTTGAACACACAGAAAAGAAAAAATGGCTTGTTGCCTTTTATATCGCCATGGGCTTTGGTGTTTTAACTAAGGGCTTAGTTGCCATAATCTTACCATTTGGTATTTTATTTTGGTACACAATTTTAACAAAAAGACCTCGTTTATTCTTAAAATTATTTTATCTACCTGGAATTTTAACTTTTCTTATCGTTACTGTTCCATGGTTTTATCTTGTTTGCCAAGCAAACCATGATTTCTTTTATTTCTTCTTTATTCGTGAGCATTTCTTGCGTTTTACAACTAAAATGCACGATAGATTCCAACCTTGGTGGTTCTTCATTCCATTTGTAATCATCGGTATGTTACCTTGGACTGGATTTTTATTATCCTTATTCAGTAAAAAAGGTGTTATTCGTAAAACAACATCTCAGCGCAATCGCTTTGATATCATCTTCTTATTATTATGGTTCTTTATCATTTTCATTTTCTACTCTATTTCTGATTCTAAATTAGTACCATATATCATGCCTTGCTGGATGCCACTTGCTATTTTAATTGCAGCTTCCATCAAACGTTTTGAAGATGAAAATTCTTGGCTTTGTCATAGCTTTTTAATCAATAGCATCTTATGCTTAGCTTTTGTTGGAGCTTTAGTTGGCTATGTCTTAAGTTCTAATTATTTGACAATTGATGAATTCATTGCTGAAGGTGGTTTACTCACAGCAACATTATTCATCGGTACTATTGCCTCTATTTTTGTTTGGATAAAAACAAAAAGATTTCGTTGCACTGTAAGTGTTCTTTGTGTCATGGGATTTTTCTTTGGTTTAGGTCTTCATGATGTTCAACAACAAGTACACAATAATCAATCTGCATATTATGTAAGCCAAAAAATCAATGAATTAAATCCACAAGACGCTTTAATTGTAAATTATGGCGATTTTTATCACGGCATACCATATTACACTAATCAACGAGTTGCTCTTGCTGATTTCAAAGGTGAACTTGAGTTTGGCTCTGAACATCCAAGTGGTGCAGGTTGGTTTTTCAATGGCGAAGAGTTAAATGATTTGTGGAACAGTCAAAAGCGTATTATAATTGTGGTTAAAGAACGTTATAAAGATAAATGTCTCAATGTATTGACTTCTCCAGCGAAACAAGTATTAACTGAAGGGTCATATACTATTTTGATTAATAAATAATAGTTAAATTATTTGGAGGAATATTTCAATGCGTAAAGAATTTTTACCTTTTGCTAAACCTATGGTTAGCGAAGAAGCTATTGCTGATGTAGCAGACTCTATTCGTAAAGGTTGGCTCGCTATGGGCCCTAAAACAGTAGATTTTGAACAAAAATTTGCTAATTATGTAGGTTGCAAATTTGGTATCTCCGTAAACTCTGCTACTGCCGGTTTACACCTCGCTGCAATGGCACTTATCGAGCCTGGTGATGAAGTCATTACTACACCTATGACATTTGCTAGCACTGTAAATGCAATCGTATTTGCTGGTGGTAAACCTGTTTTAGTAGATATTGACCCTCATACATTTAATATTGATATAAATAAAATTGAAGAAGCTATCACACCAAAAACAAAAGCTATCATTCCTGTTCATTTTGCAGGTCGCCCTTGCGATATGGACGCACTTGAAGCTCTTGCACAAAAATATAATCTTGGCATTATCGAAGACTCCGCTCATGCTCTTGGTGCAGAATATAGAGGTAAAAAAATCGGCTTTGGTCGTGGTGCTCGTCATATTGCTGTATTTAGCTTCCACCCAACAAAAAATATCACAACTGGTGAAGGTGGCATGATTTGCACAAATGATGAAGAAGCAGCTGAACTCATGTCTATGCAACGTCAAAATGGTATGAGTAAAGGGGCTTGGAACCGTTATCAAGCAAATGGTAAAGCTCATTATGATATTTTCCGTCCAGGTTTAAAATATCAAATGATGGATATTCAAGCTGCTATCGGTCGCGACCAGCTCACACATCTTGAAGAATTCAATGATCGTCGTCGTGAAATCGTAGCTCGCTATCAAAGAGAATTAAAAGATGTACGTGGTTTAATCCTTCCTCCAGAAATTGAAGAAGGCAATGTTCATTCTTGGCATATATACACACCTCTAATTGATATTGATGAACTCGGTTTTAGTCGTGATGATTTCATGGCAAAAATGAGTGCTAAAAATATCGGTACAGCTTACCATTATCAAGCACTTCATTTATTTACTTGCTTTGGCGAACTCACTGGTCTTAAAGCTGGCGATTTACCAAACTCTGAATATGTATCTGAACGTATTGTTTCCTTACCACTCTTCCCTGCAATGACTGATGAAGATGTAACAGATGTTATCGAAGCAATCAAAGAAATCTGTGGTATGAAAGGCTGATAACTAAAAAATGCTAGGAAGTCCTGAAATTTCTATTGTAATTCCAGTTTACAATGAAGAAGAATCTCTCCCTCAATTATTTAAAGAACTCTATCCTGTAATGGAAAATTTACAGCGTAGTTTTGAAATAATCTTTATCAATGATGGCAGTCGTGATAAATCATTTGCTATGCTCTATGACTTTCAAAAAGAGCATGAAAAAACTGTTCGCGTCATTGATTTAAATGGTAATTTTGGTCAGCATATGGCAATCACTTCTGGTTTTGCTAATGTTCGTGGAAAATACATCATTACTTTAGATGCTGACCTTCAAAATCCACCAGAAGAAATCCCTAAAATCATTGCCAAAATGGATGAAGGCTATGATGTAATTGGCACATGTCGTCAAAATCGTCATGATCCTTTATTTAGAAAAGTAGCTTCTCGCTTTGTAAACAGAATGACTAATCGCATCAGTGGTTTGCATATCAGTGATTATGGCTGTATGCTCCGCGGATATAGTCGTCGCATTGTCGATATCATCGTTCAAAGTCGTGAAAGTACTACTTTCATTCCTGCATTAGGTCAAAAATTTGCAGTAAATCCTATAGAAATTCCTGTCAGTCATCGTGAACGTGAATTTGGCGAGTCTAAATATAGCTTTTTCCGTTTGCTCCGCTTAAATTTTGACTTAATGACAAGCTTTTCTATAGCTCCTCTACAAATGGTTACTATGAGTGGCATGGGTATCTCCCTTTTAAGTATTATCTTCTTCTTATATTTAATTTTACGCCGCATTGTCGTAGGTCCTGAAGCTGGTGGCGTTTTCACTTTAATGGCCATAAACTTCTTTTTAATCGGTGTTACTATCATGGCTCTCGGTATTATCGGTGAATATACTGGTAGAATTTATAAGCAAATTCAGCAACGACCACATTATATAATCAGAAAAATATATGAGGACGGTGCTAAAGAAGATGAATAGACCTTCTATCGTAGTATTTGCCTATAGTGAACCTGGATATACTTGTCTTAAAGCTTTAATAGAAGCTAAAGCTAATATTTTAGCTGTATATACTCATCAAGATGATCCTGATGAAAAAATATGGTTTCATTCTGTATATGATTTGGCTAAAGCTAATAATATACCTGTATTTAGACCAAAAAAAATAGATGAAGAAGCTACTAATTATATCTTAAATTTAAATCCAGATATCATCTTCTCTTTCTATTTTCGCCGTTTAATTCCTAATGAAATCATTTTAAAACCTCGTTTAGGTGCTTATAATCTTCATGGTGCTCTATTACCTAAATATCGTGGTCAAACATGTATCAATTGGGCTGTAGTAAATGGTGAAACACACACTGGTGCCACACTTCATCTCATGACAGAAAAAGCCGATGAAGGTGATATTGTAGACCAGCGTGGATTTGATATAGCATTTACAGATACATCCTTAGATGTTTTCATTAAAGTTAGTAAAATCGCTAGTGAAATCATCAAAGATTGTTTGCCAAAAATAGAGTCAGGTACTATTACTTTGACACCACAAGATGATACACAAGCCACAAAATTTGGCAGACGTCGCCCTAAAGATGGTTTATTGGATTTTTCTAAAGACGCCGTTAGTTTATACAATCTCATTCGTGGCGTTACACATCCTTTTCCTGGAGCTTTCACCTATGTGAATAATAAAAAATTATTCATCTGGTGGGCAAAACCAATCGAAGGAACAGGAAATATCGGTGAAATTGTAAGCACTAATCCACTTTGCATCGGCACTGGAAAAGGTCTACTTCAATTGGAAAAATTACAATTTGAAAATGAAGCTGAATTAGATGCTAAAGCATTCACTGATTTATTGCCAATCGGTACTAAATTCGAACTTGAATAAACTATTATAAATAAAGATAGAAAGAAGTATTTATCATATGAAAATTTTTGTTACTGGTGTAAACGGTTTTATTGGCTCTCATTTCCTTGAAATGGCACTTGCTCAAACAGACTGGGAAATTCAAGGTTTTGACTTAGCAGATAATAATATCACTCAATTCTTAGATAATCCTCGCTTTTCTATGAAAAAAGGCGATATCTTCAAAGAAGAAGCTTGGCTCAATGAACAAATTAAAGAATGTGATGTTCTTTTACCATTAATCGGTATCGCTCGCCCAGCTTATTATATTACTCGTCCACTTTGGACATTCGAACTTGATTTTGAACAAAATCTAAAAATGGTTCGTAAATGTGCTGAATATGGTAAACGCGTTATTTTCCCTTCAACTTCTGAAGTATATGGTATGCCTGACCCTAACAATAAAGTCATGGACGAAGATAACAGTAATTTAATCTTAGGTCCTGTATCGAAGAGCCGTTGGATTTATAGTTGTAGTAAACAAATGATGGATAGAGTAATCTTCGCTTTTGGTCAAGAAATGGGGCTTAAATTCACTTTATTCCGCCCATTTAACTGGGTAGGACCTCGCCTTGATAGCTTCAAAGATGCAAGTGAACATAAAGGTCGTTCCATCACTCAATTCATCTATGATGTTTTGTACACTGGCAAAATAACACTTGTAAATGGTGGTGCTCAACGTCGTAGCTTTACTTGGGTAGGCGATGGCGTACAAGGTTTAATTGATATCATCACTAATAAAGATAACCAAGCAGAAGGACAAATCTTCAATATTGGTAATCCAGAAAACAATTATTCCATCAAAGAAATGGCTGAAATCGTTGTTGATGAAATGAAAAAATTCCCTGAATTCAAAGATAAAGCTGATAAAGTAGAATTTATCGTTATGGACTCCGATAAATATTACGGTAAAAATTATGATGATATGCAAGATAGATTGCCATCTGTGAAAAAAATGGAAACTCGCCTCGGTTGGAAACCAAAAGCTACACTTCGCGAAGCAATCCACTATACACTTGAATGGTATGCTAAAAATTTAGATAAAGCTTAATTATTATTTATAAAAATCAAAGCCATTGCCTCAGCATTTGCTAGTGGCGATGGCTTTTTAACTAAAATATAAAATTTGGAGGATATTATGGCTAAAAAAATTGCTATAAAAATTGATGTAGATACAAAACGTGGCTATGATGAAGGCGTACCTCGCATGCTTGATGTTTTTAAACAAGAAAATATCAAAGCTACTTTCTTTTTCTCCATGGGTACTGACAATTCTGGTAAAGCTATTCGCCGTATCTTTCGCAAAGGTTTTTTAACTAAAATGCTACGCACTAAAGCACCTAGTACTTATGGTTTTAAAACTATGATGTATGGTACTCTTTTACCTGCACCTCATATCGTCGAACCAAATCCTATGCCATTTCTTCGTGCTATCAAAGAAAATCACGAATGTGGTATTCATTGTTGGGATCATGTTTACTGGCAAGATAAATTGCCTTTCCTATCTGAAGATACTATAAAAGAAGAATTGACCAAAGCCATTAATCTCTTTGAAAAAATCGCTGGCTTTAAAGCTAAAGCTTGTGCTGCTCCTGGCTGGCAAGTAACTCCTCGCAGTTTAAAAGTTCAACAAGAATTAGGTTTTGATTATTGCAGTGATGTTCGCGGATATTATCCATTTTATCCTATCATGAATGATAAAAAATATTTGCCATTACAAATTCCAGGAACATTGCTCACTATGGATGAATGTTTAGGTAGTACTTTAGATAATAAATTAATCACTGAAGAAAATATCAATGATTATTGGTTAAGTCATTGCGATCAAGAATTTAATGTTTTAACTATCCATTCAGAAATGGAAGGCTTAAAACAATTACCTATTCTTCATGATTTCATCAAAAAAACCAAAAAACTTGGTTATGAATTTGTAAAATTAGAAGAAGGTAAATATGTTCCTAATATAAAAGAATGTGAAGTTTATCATGGATATTTACCAGGTAGAGCAGGAACAGTTGCTCGTCAAAGATAATTAGATAAAAAAGCCACAGCATATGCTGTGGCTTTTTTATCTATAAATATAATTATGGTTTCTTATATCCGCATTTTGGGCAAACGCCATCTTCATTCAATGCAATACCACATAATGGACAACGATCAACTTCAAGATGTGGTTCATGTTCTTCAGATGCCAAATTAACTCCACTAGAGAAAGTGAGTTTTACAATATTTAATTTATCTTTTAAAAGCTCATAAACAATTTTTATCATACCTTCAACTGTCATTGTTTCTTTTGTAACAACAAGACGACAATCTGGATATGCAGTAGCAAGTTCTGTTTTAAAAGCAGGCCCTTTCATCACATTGTTTGGTGCACCATCTTTTATACCTTGCTTTTCATAAACACCTAAAATAGCAGGAATTGACATACTCCCCATGCCTAAAGGCAGGGGATTCTTGGATACAAACGATACTT
>OHDP01000305.1_pt1 | contig 34814 bp, 38 predicted proteins | sample 1567011 | NCBI WGS metagenome assembly OHDP01 (sample SAMEA3879532, study PRJEB24766) | human gut metagenome | biome: human-associated habitat; feature: feces | place: USA | collected 1985/1987
TTACGATAATCAGTTGACGCTCTTTTAATTATTTTCGTCGAACTCACGTTATTTACGGCGAACCTCAATGCTCTGCTGTGTCGTTCCACTCGTCTGCATTGTATCTTAAATCAGTAAACACATCGACGGCGATTTGAAAATATGCTCCGGCTGCTCCGCTGAAAAAATATCGGTCAATCTCGTTGAACGATATTCGTGGGTCGAGGTAGATGCAGTTCTGCTCTAACCTGACCTTTTCAGGGAGAAGCCGCGACATGAATTGCCGGAACAACTCGCGCATTATCTCCATGCACTCGGCGCGAGCCGCCATATCTTCGGCGGCGTGGCGCATAGCGAAAAACACAGTTTTGACACGGCGTGTGCGCGGCGTGTTGTTCAACTCGGTATAGCCATCGGCTATATCGCTGACGCAGACGAAAGCGGTTTGAGTCTGCGCCTCGTTGACAGCTTCCTCGAAGCCGTCAAGACCGCTGACGCGGCAGAAGGTAAAACCTTCTGACTGCGCGAGGCGGTTGGTTGCGGTCAGTTTCTCGAAGAAACTGGCCGCGTCCCATCTTCCGTTGAGCTGCGCTGTCATTTGGATTGCATTTTGGCGTTCAACTCCTTGTATTCACGCGCCTGGGCGTTTAACTCCGTTAAAGCACGGTGCGTATCGAGGGCGAGGACTTCGGCCTCTTTGGTAACATCGCCTTTGGTGAGCGCACGGATTTGTGCGTTCATAGCGTCCTCGACCGAGGGCGAGGCAGAGCCGAGCAGGTTGCCGCCGGTGGCGGCGTCCGCTATCGGCTGAAAGAAATCCGAATACTTGCGCGAAAGCGAGTCTTTGAGCGAGGCGAACCAGTAGAATATACTGATACGCTCGTATGGCTTGAAGTCTATGGACTTGCCGTAGAGCGTCGCTCCGAGTTCATCGAGGAGCGCATCGTCTTGGGTCTGCAAGTAGCCTTGATAGAGGTTGTCGCAGATGATGAAAGTTTCAAACGGCACTTCGGAGAAGTCAGCCGGGAGAGCGTGTTGGCGGTTAATCTTTGAGAGCCGGACAGGCGAGGTCGGCAGAGAGCCAAGCCAGTCGAGAGCCGGAAGCAATTCAGCGAGCGTCAACGGCGTAACTTCAAAAAGAAATTTGCCTTTTTTGAGGAGATAAGCCCCCGACTCCTGACGGCCAATGACCTTTGTTGCGCTCCATCGGAGAAGGCATAAGGTCTTAATCTCGTCCGAGGCATACTCTTTGGCGAGCAAGTCATAGACATAGCGAAGCTGCTTGTCCGAAAGTTCGTGCCAACCCTGCGGCACGATGAAATCTATTGAAATGGTCTGCATAGGTATGAGCATTATTGTACCACGAAGGTACGGTAATGTTCTAACCGGGTAAAAGACAACGAAAGCCCCGGATTTCTCCGAGGCTTCCTGTTGTCTGAGGGTCGTTCAATATTCCTGTTCGTGGATATTGATGCTGCTGACGTATTCGAGGCAGTCGCTGAATTTTTCCATTACGAGCATCGTGGCGAATGTTCTGCTGAACGTGAATATGTTCGACCAGAGGCAGGTCGAGTCGTCGGTGAAATGGATGAAGGCGAAGAACTTTCTTGCACCGTCGGGGCATTCGAGCGAGTAGTCGGTGAGATTGGCGAAGTCGCGCTCAACGGGTCGTTTGTCGGGAAGTATCATATCGTATTGATTTAGAGTTATGTGCCGAAGCACTTTTGATTTTACGTGCAAGTGAAAGAATGTGCATAGGAGGCTGAGAGAGTCAAGGGTGATAGCCGTTCTGCAACGGAGCGAAGAACGGAGGAACACGGAGTGCAAACCTGCCCTTGACCTGCCGACGCATATTCTAACTTCGCACAGGAAAATCAGTGCCTCGTGCCGTAACACCAATGCGGTATGACCGACAAATGCCCCTTGCGACGCAGCTTCACCGACTGCCGGTTGCCCCGACACCGCTAAAAGAAGTAACCCGAAGCCCTCTTTTCATTTCGGAACACCGGCGGCGCAAACAGCTTCGCGGTTTCCGACTTATGCCATTCGCCGAAAATTTCAGGGTTCAGCCGAATATAGTTCACAATATCCGCGAGCCTACGGGAGTTGAACGACCCTGAGCGCAGGTAGCCCACGACCTGCGCTTTTACCTGCCGGACAATAACACCTCTTTCCGAGGTCAGATCTCCGCGCAGGTTCTCCGAGCGGAGCGCTGACATCAGTTCCGGCGACAGCCATTCTTCCGAGAGGCTTGCTTCGAGGTCAATCAACTGCGGGCGCAGTTCACAATACTTGTCCCATAGTCGTTCTGATTCCCCCGACTGTTGGGTGACAACATCAAGGGTCGGAAACAGCGTGGCTCCGAACCACCGCCCTTGCGGTGAGTCCGGCCAGCCCTTGACGGCGGGGAGATTGTGAAGCAGATGCGCCAGTGCCTTATCCCTTTCCGACAGCAGACCGCCGACGAGCCGGTCAACGCGCATCTTCGATGCCGGAGAGAGGTTTTGAGTGCCGACGGTTGCGAAACCGTTGGGCGTAAGCACAAGGTCGAGCTGCGGCACGGCCAGACGGTATGCCTCGACAGCAACGATGTGGGCGGCTTCTGCCGCGACTGCATCGAGCAGTTCTGCCGGAACGAAGTGGTGGCAGAACCATTGCTCGGCTCTTTCAAGGAACGGAGCGAGTTTGTCAAAGAGCGGAGTTTCGCCTTTGACCTCGCGGATAGAGTTCGGAATATATTTCCGCAACTCGTCATTGCTTGTTATCAGTTTCATTGGATTTGTCGTTGGAGTTTGGGAGTTTTACCTGCTTGGCGTCCTGATGTTCGTCAAGCGTGGTGAGTTGGATAAAGGGAATTTCAGGGTGAACGTCGGTCCAACCGTTAAATCGGATTATGATTCGATGGACGGTAAAGAGCAGGTCGTGATACGGTTTCTGGAGGGCTTGCGCGATAGTGTAAAGCTCGCGCTTGTCCGAGCCGGAATTGTTGCTTTGGGCTTTGCCGGGGACTGAGCCGACAAGATTACTATGCACACGCATAGTAAAGCATATCATGTTGATAGCCTCCTGTATGTCGGTCTCCCAGTCGCCGCCCTCCTTGCTGTCGTCAATCTTGTTGATTACAACGTCGTGCTGTTCCTTGCCGTCGGGTGTAACATAGAAAGTCGAGAACCAGGCTTTGCCGCTGTTCTCGGCGCCGGTAAGGAAGTCGAGAATCTGCTGTTTCTCGGCGACGATACGCGCTTGTTGTTTCCTGCGGTCGGTGATGCCCTCGGCACGGAAAATGCTCTCCCAGTATTTTGCGCCGACCTCGATGTGGTACTTTATGGGAGCGGAGTTTTTGAGCTTCGCCTCTTTAGCGATACCGATAAGCTGCTTTATGTTGTACCATTTACCTCTGAACAGGGCGCCATAATAAGGAATGGGATAGTATGTGCTATCCACGGTCGGAATGCGCGATACAATCGCAAACTTCCGACACTTCGACTTCTTGGCGAGTCTGTCTTGCAGATCTCGCCATGGAGAAGTCGGGTCGAGCAGGTCGATTTCCTCAATATCGGCGCGAGCGGATATTGGTTTACGCCAGTTGGCGTAAAGGATTTTGGAAATGCGACCGTGCTTGTCAGCCGGAGTGAAGCGACAATAACAGGCTTCCTTTCTCAACAGGCGCACAATCTTTGTGCCGTCCTCGTTGAGAATAAGCACCGACACGGCGAAGCCGAAGTGCTTGAAGTCCTGACAGATGCCGAGAAAGTAAGCGGCGAGGTCGTTGTCGAGAAGGAAGTCCTCGACATCATTCTTGACCTTTGCGGAGGCTGCGGTGGTGCAGTATTGCAGCCCGGAGCCGTAGCAGACCTCGGCGTTGAAACACTGGCAGGTTGCGAGAGTTTCATCTTTCTCGACGAGCGCGAGCAAGTCGAACGGCATCTGATTGTCGCCGCCCCACGGAACGTAAGAGAGTGTATCGTCTACGATAGTCGGCACAATATCCACGTCTTCCTTGAATACGGACGAGGAATTGACGGTGAACGCTGCACGAGCCTCGAAGCCAGGAAGCGTCTCGACGGAGTTGAAATTGAGGGAGTCTATATCAATCATAGCGAAGGGAATTGAGCGTTAGAGAAAAACTTCCAAGTCGTTGACGCGGAAGATGCAGCAGTCGCGGATTTTGCGGCACTCGCCGGAAGCCAGTATCTTGATATTGCGCCAGCCGCCGTAAAAATTGTATCGCAGGGAGATACAATTTCGGAGTTCCAAGATAGAGCCGTCGGATTTCCATACAGAAATATCGACAGGGTCGCCGCTGTTGAGCATTGTTCTTGCTGTGGAGATATGGATGGATTGTGCCATAGCGAGTTTGCGAGTTACGAGTAAACGAGATTGTAAGGTTCTGTAAAAATGCCGGGCGAGGCAGACAGGCGTACTATCGGGCGGTTGTCTGTATATCGCCACGTAAACTTGACGCGGTTAAGTTTCTCGTCGCCGTCCTGAATTTCGCAGGTGGCATCGGTAATGAGTATCGGGGCGAGAAGCAGCGGGTCATAACTGTTGGTCGGGTCCGGCTCGATTCGGAACACATCGTGCGACGAAAAGAGTTGGTCTATCCACTCCGCTTCGTCAGAAGTCAGTGGCCCGACCTCCACTTCGTATGTCTTGGCAGTCGACTGGTTGTAGAACCGCGACTGGCCGTTTATGATGGCGAGGGAGCGTTCAACGTCGGTCTTTGCCGTGGTTACCACCGGCAAAGTAGCCGTATCCCAGACATTGAAGCAGTTGCGGAAGTAGAACGATTCAAGGTCTGTGAGCGAGTTGTCGACGAAGCAGGTAACAGACCGCTGACCGCAACGGACGGTGAACGACAGCAGCGTAATGTCGCCGGGGCGAGCGGCGGCGAACCCTGCGGCATCGGCAATGACCGAGGACAACGGCACGTTGATCTGCACGACCCCGGAGGTGTCGGCGGTCTTGCCTGAATCCATAATGTAACGGTGTTGGTATGGAGCATCCGAATCGGCTTTGCGGAAGGTGTGCTGTACCGAATATTCCAGACTCTCCCCGGCTTCCGCATAGAGGAACAGGGAGAGCGTGGAGCCGGTGGCGACACGTCGCATGGATAGCGTTGTCAGGAAATTCTCTTTGAGAAACGTCGGAATATCCGTGCAGACCGTGAAGCGGTCGCAGTACAGGATATGAAGCACACACGAGTCAGCCTTGTTGCTGACCGTGTCGGTAAAGACCCGCAGTGTAAAGTCGGCGCACGACTGGCCCGACTTGTTCATCTCGGCCTCGATAAGCGAGCCGAGGTCATAGAGCGTTACATAACCGCCGTGGGCGTAGTAACGCTCCGAGAGAATGACGATGCCGCCGGTGGCGGTGAGTGTGACATCGACAAAATCGCCGTCGACCTCGACCTGCAATTCACCGACAGCAGAAGAAAGTATAATGCCCTGAGGCTTGTATGTAATCCTGTGTGCCATGCTGCAAAGGTAACTTTGCAGTCGTGGCCGATAAAAGACAGGGAGAAAGCGGTCAACCCGGGAGGGTCAACCGCTGAACCGACGGTTTGGAGAAATTATTTCTCCAAATGGTCGGGCCGGAAGTCCGGCGCGTCGGGGTCGATGCCTCGCGCGATGTACTTCGAGCGGAGGGCGTTGTACGTCTGAATGACAATCTGATTGATGACGCGGAAGTGCAGGTCTTCAATCAGAAGGGCGACTTGCTCTTTGTAGCTCGGAAACTGTATGCCGAAGGCGAAGTTGATTTTCCGTGCTGCATCGAGGATGATTTGCAGCTCTTGTTCGGTAAACTTGTTGTAGTCGATTTCCATTGCTTAGGATATTAGAGGGTGAAACATTCGTGATTGTTGTTGTCGATATGGAAGATTGAGAGCGTGTAATTCTCGCAACCTTTTCGGAATTCGACTTTTATAAAGTCCTCGCCGTCGCGCCAGCAGTAGAACAATGCCAGACGCATCGCGTCAAAATCGTTGTCGGCCTGGAAATTCCATTTGCCTTGTTTCGTGAAACAGATATAATCGCGCATCGTTGTGAGAATTGGAGGTTAGACATTCGGGAAGAAAGCGAGGGAGGCTTACGCCTCCTCTCGCGCTGCCTCGAACTGGAGGCGTTCGTAGATGGTTTGGGAAATCGTCGCTCCGTAGCGGGCTTTGAGCAGGTGCATGTAACGGATAGCGCTCTTGGCGGTCTTGCAGCCGCAGCCGACGTTGTCTTTGGGGGCCACGCCCTTAAAGTAGACGTACCAGCGGTCGAACTTGCGCTGAGCCACGATGAGCTTGGGAGTGACGGTCGGAGTAGTCTCGACGGCGGGAGCTGCGGTTTGAGCTGCGATGTTTTCTGCGGATTTTTTAGTTTTCTTTGCCATGATTTTGAAGTGTTTGGGGTTTGAGATGTGAGCCGAGGCTCTTAATTTTTACGTTGCAATATTTGGGAGAACTGAGAAAGTGCGATTGCAAACGTTATTACAAGCCCTCGGCGGTAAATTCTTGGGTCCTGGAGGGTGAAGAATTTATGGAATGTTGATTGCAAGCCCGGAGGGTCAAGCCACAGGCGCAGAAGTGCGGTCAGTCCTACCTTTGCGACAGGAAAAATAAGCCGTGGGTCACGTCCCCAAATACGGAAAAGGCAAACAGAAAACTAACCGCGAGGAACATAGCCAAAACGCCCCGCCGGAGAGACCCGACAAGTCACTCCGCACTCGTTACGGCAGCAGGTTCAGCTGTACGTGTACAAGGACGGGGCAAAGACTGTCGAGATGCGGACGCAGCCAAGAGCACCGTTACATATTACCTGCGCCCGCTACGGAACGATCCCTAACCACGGAGAGCGCCCCTGTTCGGGGAAGCAACGGCGGTGTCCGTTGCTCCCGGAAGTCTGACCCGATGAACGACCGTGCAACTACCTATGCGCGTCACAACGGCAAATGGTTGTGCCGACAGATGAAGAAGCCCGATGGCGAGAACCGATAACTGGCGCTAACACGATACCTTGCGTGGAATACGGCGGCGAAAACAACTGCGCATTTTCGATCACAAGCGGAGCGTTCACCCTCCCGAAACAATGTAATCGACCACCGACAATGAAATGGAGCGGTCAGCTCGGATGTCGCACGAGCGAACCTGCCCGACAGCCCTTACGGCTAAAGGGCCTGACCCGCTACCCGAATACTCGGCAAGTTCTCGGATGCCTCGCGAGAGGACCGACTGGAGGCCGACCTGCCGGAAGTCAACTTGCCGCCCCGGTGTCGGTTTAGAGGCGGCGCCGGAGAGACGATGAACAAATGAGAGAAGGCAATGGCGACAGATGAACAGAGCAAAAGACTGCCCCGGCGGACAGCCTGCCCTTTGGGGGAGGTGGATTTTACCAACCTACGAAGCAGCCCTGAACCATCGTGTAATCGACTTCATCGTGCAGGGAGGCTGCGATTTCCTGTGCTTCCTCGGCATCGCGGGCTTCCACTTCTTCAGTGTAGCTTTCGCCGTCGAAAGTGATTACTTCTACCGAGAAGTATTTGAGCTTGCGGTTGGAGATGAGAGAGCTGTCGAATATGTTCATTACGTGGGTCATGATTTTGAAGTTTTAGAGGGTTTTTACTGTGCGCCGGGGCGCGTTTGATTTACGTTGCAATAATTGGGAGAGCTGTGAAAGCGGAGTTGCAAATGTTATTTCAAGCCCACGCGGTAAATTCTTGGGTCCTGGAGGGTGAAGAATTTATGAAATGTTGATTGCAAGCCCGGAGGGTCAAGCCCACAGGCGCAGATGTGCGGTCAGCCCTACCTTTGCGATGTAAATTCAATGTGCCTCGTGCGTGTTTACAAGTAAAGTTCCTCGCGAAACGTGCTTGCTCAAAATCGTGTCACTCGTAACCCGCAGGGCATATTTGGCGGTGAGCGCCTACCGCTTCGCTCAAAATACATACCTGCACCGTGAAGTAATCACCGACGGCCAAAGCGGAACATAAACAATGAAGCCCGGACGAGGAAGCGCAGAAAAAGAAATCGCCCCGGAACGAGTCGATGGAGCGAATGGTTCAGAGTTCACTCGGTAAAATCCCCCTCAAAGGGCGTAAAGCACGGTAGCGACTTATTCCTGTGAACAAGTCGCCATAGCCGGAACAATACCACATAAAAAAGCGAGCCTCGAATCCAACGAACAGTTGGTGCCGAAGCCCGCAGTACTCTGAAATAGGGATAGAAGCCGAACGGCGGAGACATCAGGCTCCGTTTACGATAGCCCGACGGCTTGCCGGATTTCCCTGTTATTCTTCTAAATCTTCATCGTCCTCAAAATCGATATCTGCATCTACTTCGGGCTGCGATTGAATTAAGCAATTATCTAATAGCCATTCAACGGTTCGTACAACGCACTTGTTGAAGTCTCCTGAAACATGAAACTCGTAGGCATCTTCGTCGCCCATAGGCTTGTAACCTATAAAGGATTTCTCCATAACAAGCTCACACCTAATTCTGGAGAAATATTCAGTGTCTGTGGCTTCGTCAAACGAATTAGAACTGAGTTCAATATACTCCGGGAGCATACTAACGAGTTTGGCAATAGACCAACAGGGTAATCGGTCAGTACAATCCTCAATCCCCCTAACATTACGGTATCGTTGCCAAGCGAGATTTTTATTATATTCCAAAAATGGAACTTTCAAATTTGAAGCATAGACCCAATAAAAATCCGCTGTTGAAGTAGGCAAGCCTCTATCAATGAGTAAATGCGAGAAGTATGGAGTCGTTACCGGTGTATAAGTCTGAGGTGTAGCCATAAAATATATAGGTATAGGAAATTTGAATCAGTCCCAGTCATCGAGAGTATCGACAAAGTCATTGAGGTTGTCTTCATCGAAAACATCGGGGGAGTCGGTGTTTTCATAACGGTCGAAGTCAACCCACATATCGTGTTCGGTATCGCCGTTATACATATACAAGTCTTCGTATTCGTACATCGTTATTTAGCGATTTCGTAAACAATCTTTTTGAGTTCGAGAAGATATTTGATGAACCAATCAAAATCTTCGTTCCATTTATCCCTCTCTTTGAAGTGTGCCGGACATTCAAATGTGAGCCTGTCAGATTTATTGGCAGGTTTCCATTTGATTTTAACTCCTAAGCGCTTTTCCAATTCGGGGATAGCATCGTGGAAAGTCTTCGCGAGTTCTTTATCATCGTAGATGTTAATACCGCAGTATTTTATATTCTTTGGAGTCGTGATAGTCAACTGAAGATAAATACTGCTTTTGCCGGTGGCAAAGTCATACCAATGTTCCTTAGAGGGTTTGCGCAGAGAAAACTCTTTAACAAGACTTCCCTCAGACTCGGCGTAACTCTTAAACTCAGTCCAATATTCAAGTTTGAACGCCTCTGTCGGAGATAAGTTTTCTTGTCTCCGCATAGCCTTAGCCCAATCATTCGGGCGTTCCACAACATTGAATTTAGGAGCAGGTTGCGACTGACCTATCTTCCATAGTTCAATCTCAATAAGGAAGAACGCCGCAGTTTCATCGGTGTGGCTGTTAAGCCACTCTATCGCTTGGCGGTGTTCATCCCTTGCTCGCTTCACAATCCATATCACAATCTCGGCATTTTTGCCGGAGGCATATGTAATGAGTTTTCCGAGATGATCATGGTTTGTGTCTTCGAGTTGGTTTTCGATAATGATATTTCGCCCGGTTCCTTCCTCTTTTGCGAATATATCGACACTGAATGTACCGACACTTGATTCCTTTTCTTCAAGGGTAATGTCGATACCAATAGCCTCACTGAGAAGTTCAAGATTTTCATCCTTGGCAAGCCACGGAGTAAAATCTTGGGCTTCATTTTTCCAGACCTCCCGGAGGTCTGTTATTTGAACGAGTTTATCGAGTTTCATAATGCATTATGCGATTGAAGCCTTCCGGTCGAGACCTTAGGCTCGATTCACGAAAGCGCGGCGGCGGAGCCGCAACGACATAATTATAAATTGCTTAACCAAGAAATAAATGGGGCTACCGCTTGAAAGACTGTTGCATGATTTGCCAAGGAGGCGATAAAATCGTTGTACTTTGTTTTGAACGATGGAGTACCAGCAATATCGCGTAAATCATTGACCGACGCAATAATTTCTGCCGGCGCATCTGCTTCACTGATAGCACGAATTAAAGCATCAAAGTTGTTCTGATTGGCTGAAACTGATATTGATGCGTCATTGCCGGAGTTTATAACAACTGTTGAGGCACTAATATTGCCGCTTACATTCATTGTATTGTTCATGTATAGCTGTGATTTACGAAGCGGGGTTATGGATGCCTGAATATGAGGCTCAAACATACAATCGAAGTCGAGAGCGCGATTCCAAGGTAAGACATTGGTAACAACATATCTGTCAACAACACTACCACGAGGGCGTTCGATAATATCATCAATTTCAATAGGCGTATCTATATCTGGAATAAATGCGGTTTCAGTCTGAACTTCCGCATAAATCTGAAGACGTCGCCCATCTTCTTTAACGAGGGTAACTAACTCGGAGAGGTCTTTAATTGAAGTTTCAAACATATTTATATGAATGATGTTGATTACATTATTTTTTTTGTACTCTTGCTCATGTCGAGTACTAAATCCATAAGGTCTTTGATGCCTCTACATATAGTCGAAGCCCAGAGTTGATATATCGATAAGCTCATCATAGTTGCTCAGATTCCAGATGTTCCTTAAATTCTTCGAGGAACATTTCTTTGTTCTCGTCGATAAGTTTTTTTACTTTGGTGTCTTCGGTCTGACGTAGATAACGGCGGAGGAGTTTATTGTACTCCTTTTCAATCTGCTCACGGGTGAAGTTCTCACTGCGGAGCATAGCCATAAATTTGCCATCGGCCTTAAGGAACGAATAAAGCGCATCAGTTTGGGCGAGCCAAAACTGCATTTCCTGTTCACGTTCCTGTTCGTCGGCATTCATCTTGGCGAGTGTGTCGAAGATACCAGCAAGTCCGGGTTTCGTTCCGGGCTTTGTCGGGCGCGGAGGGGTCGGTTCTCCGGGCTCTCCGCCAGGCTCACCGGGTTCTTCGACTTCGATTTCTTCGCCGACGAGTAAGCCGAGGTTTCCATCGAAAGTGGTTTTGATGCTGCCGAGCGCATCATTCTTCTCAAACATAGAATTGTAGATGTAGCTATACCGCTGCCAAAAGTCGATAAAGTCTGCATCGGAGAATTTCGGTGCGAGTTCGACCACACCCTGTAAAAGCACCATTCGGGAGTTATAGCGACCGATAGCTTTTTTCAGTGCCTTGGCTGAATCATCAGCCATAGCGGGGTCGATTTCTTCGCCACGATTGGTTACTTCCTGAATGTACGCGGCGTGAGCATCAATCATGTTCTTAATCCATGAGCGAATATCAGCGTCCATTTCGAGGCAAAGGGCGGCGTTAGCCTCCTTGTTGCCTTTGGTTGAGCGGTAACGCTCAAACCACTTGCCGTAAATGGGCTGCGCAATAAGGCTGCGATAGATTTCATCGACAACAGCCTTTTCGCGTATGGGGTCGAAGTCCGTAACCACCATGCCGCAGAATTTCGCGAAAGCGTCGCGGATATTCTTCTCATTGACGTTACCGAAGGAGAAGTCAATGATGTGGCACTCCTCCTTGTATTTGGTCGTGCGGTTGACACGCGAGATAGTCTGAATGGCGTTGATGTCGCGGATTTCCTTGTCGAGGAAAAGAGTGTGCAGTTTAGGCTCGTCGAAGCCGGTTTGCAACTTGTCTACGACAATGATAAGGCCGTTTTTGGCGGTCTTGAAATTGTCGATAACCTTATCCTCGGCAACACCGTCGTTCATCGACGCGCATTTCTCGTATTTCTGACTATCAGAATATACGATAGCGACGGGTGCATCGGCATACTTGGCAAAAGTGCCTGATGCGGTCTTTTCAGCCATCAGGCGACGGATTAGTTTGCAATACTCGATTGCAATGGGGATAGAGGTAACGGCGAGCATCGCCTTACCCTGTCCTCGGATTTTTCCATAAATCTGCGAGAGAAGGCGATTGACAATGAATTTTGCAATAGCCTCCCGACGTTCGGGATTCTCGTAGATTTGTTTTTTGGCAAAAGCGATTTTGCCGTCGATGCCGGAGCGCAGGGCTTCATCTACCAGTTGGCGCACACCATCGGGCAGCTCGAAGTACATTTTAGCCGGAACGGGGATAATGTGCTTCGTCGGGTCGAGGATATAGCCGTCGGCTATGGCCTCTTTCATGGTGTATGTGTCAAATGGCTTCCAGAGCTGCGAGAAGTTCGAGCCACGGTGAAACTCCCCGAAGCGAGCGAGCACACGGGGGCTTGGGGTGGCGGTGAAACCGACAATAAGATTTTTCTTTGTCGAGCCGCGAGTGATGAAGCCGCCGTTCTCGTCGAAGATGTCTTGTAGTTCATCGAACGCAGAGAACATTTCTTGATGCACATCGTCGGTGTTTGAGCGGTGCACCTCGTCTATGAGAAAAGCCACTCGTTTGTCGGTAAAGTTCTTTCCGGCTTTCTCGATGGCTTTTTTAAGCTCCCAAAACTTCTGAATATTTACCACGATTATGCGGCGTTTGTCGCCTAATGCCGCCACGAATGTGTCTTGGTCGTTCGCTTCAACGAACATCGCTTTGTCGATGTTCATGTTGAGCATCATTGAATCGAGTTGGTCGCGTAGTTGCAGACGGTCAACGACAAGAAGAATCTTGTCATAGACCCACTCGCCGTTGTGCCGCAGGTCTTTCAGTTGAAGCGCGGTCCAGCCGATGATGTTACTTTTACCGAAACCGGCAGCGTATTGGAGCAAGAGCGAATAGACGTATTTATTATTGCAGTAGCTTTCGCGCTCTGCGATAACACGGTCAATCAATTCTTGCGGAGCGTCGAGGGCTATAAGCTCGGCGCGGAGCTTGTCAATAAAGTAGTTTGGCTCGTGCTCGTGGTCGAGAAATTCCTGAACGCGGTCGATGATGCGGTCGCAACCGAATTTCTGCTTGGGGCGAGGACAAATCAGCCTGCCTGTTTTGTCCTTGTATTCTTTCTTCTGCACCTTGCGACCGTTTTCTTTAACCGTTACCGTCTTGTAGGTGTACGCCATGAAGTTGTAATAGAGAATTTCTTTCTCGATCATCTTCTTGGAGTAGAGCGAGCGCATAGCTTCCTCGAAGCGCACTCGCGGGTCGGCTTCGGCATCAGCAACAGTAGGTAGCGGCTTGAACACTTCCTCTACAATCGGACGGAAGGACGATATGGAGATTGTGCCCTCCTGAAAACCGCGCTTCGCCTCGTCAAAGAACTGGCCGGGGTTGCGGAGAACAAAAGTGTTGTTGATGTCGGTGGTTACGAGATGTATTGACTTCTCGAACGGGCGAAGCATACGGCGGCGAAGTGTCTGCGACACATCGTTGCCGTTGGCAATCTTGGTGTACTCCCAAACGGCTTCGAGGTAGTCGGTCGTAACCTTATTACGACCGTTGGAGCGAGCCGTCTGATTGGTAAAATTGCTTTTCAGCTCGGCATATCCCAGGAATATGCCGTTGATGAAGAAAGAGAGGTCGGGACGGAACGCAAAGACTTTCTTTCCCTCGTGGTGGAAAGAATAAGTCATTTCTTCGACGGCGGAGAAGATATTCTTTTTGAAATCTTCATCGCCTCGAAGCTCGGTGCCCGACACATATATGAGTTGGAGGGTTTCACCTCCGAATGTAATGGTACGGTTTTTATTGAGGAAGATTGCGACGTTTGCGCTCGCCTCAATCTTCTCCTTGATAGTCTCCATTACCTGATGCAGCAACAGTTGCTCATCACCGGCATACTCGCTCTTGCGAAGGAGGTTTTGCCACTGTTTGCGCGAGTTTTCTTTTAGAAACTCCAACAAGTCGGCGGGTATAAATAAGTCAGGCGAAACGGCGTTGTTTTTGACTTCCCGAAAGCCGAGCCCATCTTGGCGGCGGCAGAAGAAGTCCATTACATATTCGCCTTGCAGTTCAAGTTCAATCATGGCTTGCAGGTTGTTATGGCACGTTTGCCGGTTACTACTTCATTTATCAGCGAGCGTTTCAGTTCTTTCAGACGCTCAACTTGGGTGCCTATCTTTTCGATGATCGCGTCAATCTTGCCGCACTTTTCATCGAGGTAGGCTGCTATTTGCTGTTGCTCGATATATGGAGGGACAGCGATTTCTATGTTGCGCATTATGGCATAGTTAGTAGTCCATAAGTCCGCAACTATTCCTTTACCATTGCGATAAAACTCCTCAACCCAATCATTACAGCGAAAATAGTAATCTGCAAATTTCGGATTTATTTGAGTAGGCTTCAAAACAATATAAATCAACGATACCGAACCATCCATCGGGGATGTTCCACAAGAACCTTTTCGATCACTACGAGAGTTAACAACAAAATCGTCTTTACAAACTTTCTTTCGAGTATCACCCTCTGCCATTGACTTTGCTACATTATCCATTTGAGGAACTACTCCATTCTTCGTGACTGATAATGGAGCATAATCAATTTCTGAGACCTTTTCGTTACGAAATTCGAAATAATTTCTAATTCTACCGACGCTCCAATTTTCAGGAATATAAGTATTCCATCTTAACCCTGATGGTTTCAGAGGGGTGTTAGGATTGAGCCCGCGAGTAACGGCGCGGTTGATGATGGAGCGGCGCAGACGCTTGTACGCGTCGGCCTTGCGCTCCAACAGCTCAATCTGCTGCCCTATCTTCTCGCACTCTCTATCCAAGTAAGCGGCAATCGCCTCTTGCTCGTCGATAGTAGGGAGCATGAATGAAACACTTCCCAAATCCGACCATTTAGTACGCGGCATTTTAGTGCCTGCGACTTGGTTTCGGATATATGCTATAAAGGATTTGGAGAGAAAAAAGTACAGCATAAACTTGTTATGGGTGCCCTTATTTGGGCGCATAACAAGAAATTCGGGAGAACAAATAGACTTTACTGTTGGGATAAAGGCTTTCGCCAAGTATGGGCGAAGTTTGCCGAATAGCACATCTCCCGGCTCACATTCATTGCTGTTTCCGTCGGTAGTGGATTCGGAGGGGATAAATTGAGCGTCCCAACTGACAATGTTGTCAAGTGCAATATATGGTAGCGATAAATCTTCGGATTTAACGCTAACCAAATCAACGGCATCTTTTATTCTACACTTTCGCCAATTATTCATAATCCCAGTTTTTTTTCGAGGTTGGCGAGGTCGCGGTCTATGTCTGCAATTTCAGCAAGGATAGTGTCAACGGGTTCTACGGTCTCAGGAACGTAGAACTCTTTGTTGAAATTGACCTCGACACCGACTGTGTTATCGAGAAGCCTGAACGGTTTCGAGATATAATGGGAGAGAAAATCGGCAATGATTTTGTCGTTTTCTTCGGGGTCGGGATTGAACGGTATAACCTCGGTATCTTTGTAGGTCTTGTTTGTTACCTTGGCGGAAGCCGATACTTTGCCGGTAGTCTTGCTACGAGAAATTGCAAAGTTTAGGCTACCCATACCGAGGTTTTCTTCGCTACCGTCTTTGCGAGAAATTTTTATGACGCCCGGTCGATTTTTGCCCGAAATAAAGATGTTATCTTTTGAGAATACGATAATATCTTTGGGCAAAACATCGAGCTTGGCGAGAGCATCTTCCGGGTGCTTAGCATCATCACCGATGGGCCACAGCCAACCGAGAGCCTCGTTATAAGTAGCCTCAAAATTTTTAATTTTGTAAGGCTCGCCGTAGTAGCCGAGGCTTTCGCTTGCGGAACGCCCGGCCTCGTCTATTTCGGTAAGCTCGATTTGTTGCTTATTGAAATAGAAGTGCCACTTGTCATAAACCTTGGCGATGTCGCAGTCGCGGAACTCGACAAGAGCGCGGACTATGTCGGCGCGGTGGGTTTCGTTCATCTCCTTGCGTTTGGAGCCTTTGTTCTTCTTCAACGGTTGCCAAAGGTCGGAGGCGTTGATAAGGATTACTTTGTCGCGGCGGTCTTCGGGCTTGTTTTTGTTGAGAATCCACAAGTAGGTAACAATGCCCGTGTTGAAAAACTCGTCAGAGGGCATTTGTATGATAGCTTCGACCCAGTCTTTGTCAAAAAGATATTTGCGGATGTTGCTCTCGCCGCTTCCGGCATCGCCGCTGAAAAGCGAGCTGCCGTTGTTGACCTCGACAACAATGCCTTTATTGTCATGCAAGTGCCAGGCGTTGTGTTGGAGGAAAAGAAGCTGACCGTCGCTTACAGCAGGGAGGAACGTGAACTGACCTGTCTGGTCGTCGCGGATTTCTTTTTCGTAGCCCTTCCAAGGTATGCCGTATGGAGGGTTGGCGACAACGACGTCGAACTCCTGACCTTTGAACGGTAATGAAGTAAGCGTGTTGCCATACTTGATTTCGGCATTATCACGGAAAAGCGATTCAATCTTTGCGAGCGCATAAAGAGCATCGTTCCAGTCGCAGCCATTGGCGGCGATGAACTCGTAGCCCGCGCCCTCGCGCAGACGGTCGGCAACACCGAAAAGGAGGTTGGCACCGCCGCAGGTGGGGTCATAGAGGTGGACGAAGTCGCGCTTTGGAATGTCTATCTTCGCTGCGACGATTTCGGCAATCAGCGAGATAATATCTTCGGGCGTGTACTGTTCTCCGGCGGTTTCCGCGGAGATGTCAGCCCATTTATGCTTGATGTGTTCTTCAAGCGTTGTAATCTCCGAGTTGTTGTATGGCGAGAGGTCAATCTGCGCCCAGCCGGTGATGTATTGCATCAAAATACCTTTCTTCCGAAGTTCGGCAACCATGCCGTCGAGGTTAAGGTATTTGCTATCGTCAGTGCCTCGCTCGATACCGAGAAGTTCTTTGAGTTGAGCATCGAAACCTGCAAGATATTGCGAAAAATCTTGCTCAAAGGTTTTGTCGTTGTCGCAGATACTTGACAGGGTCTTGTTCTGCCGAACGATATAATCATTGTAGCCGCACTCGCGGTCGCGGAAGGCTTCTACAAAATCTTCGATGTTTTCGGCAGGGTCAATACCCTCGGTTTCGATAATATCGCGCATTTCGTTGCGCATACGTCCTTCAAGCATTATCAATGCGAAGAAGGGCATCATATAATCAGGAAATTTGCTCTGCTTGATGCCCGAAGAAATCAGCAGGTCGGCGCAAGCCCAAATTTCCGATTCATATTGCATTATGTCGCGACGATGCGCGGTGATGTCTGCCATTGCAAACTGTTTATTTAGGCGAAAACTCCCACGAATAGCTCTGACAGGCTGACCTAATCGAGCTTTGCTCGCTTTGCCATGCAAAGAAACCTTGCGACTATTCGGGGGAGTTCCCGTATATGTTGTGATAATGAGTTATCTTATGCGGTCATTGTCAGAAGTTAAAGATATGCAAAGTTAGCAAAAATTTCGCTAACAAGCATAAGAGAAAACGTGAAAATTAGATTACTTCACGTGCCTCCATCTTTGAGGGCTTGAAGAAGCCAACAAGGGAGGACTAAAAGCATAATGATGATTGACATTGCGCGACTAAATTTTGAAGTTACACGGAGGGCTGATATAGACCTCGGCTGCAAAATTAGTCGTGCAGGGTGCAAGAACACTGCACATCGTTATTAAATAATGTTAATGTCACGACACGCCCGACACGGATAGGGCGAAGCTATCGTGATAGGGGAATTTTTCGCAACCGATGTAGAGAGTATCGAAGGCGTCGGTGCCGTCGGTGCGGTGTTCGAGCAGATCTTCCTCGGACTCCGCGAGCTTTTCGCCGGACTTATCCTTACGGAAGCCGTTGCGCCCACGGCTGACACCGGCTGACTGAATGGCGAGGATAAGGTCTTCATTGTTCGAGCGGTTAAAGAACGGCACGAGACGCTGCTTACCTGCGAAGCCCTGGTTTATGAGTAGGTACTTTTCATCCTGGCGCATCGGGTTGCCGAGATACACGGCCTCGCATTGCCAGCCGTGGCGCTCGAACTCATGGACTACCCACCAACGGAAATCCTGTTCGTTGACGGCATAGTTCGAGCCGAGGGCGGTGGCATCGAAATAAAAGACCACGGTCTTATTGCGATGCTCCGCATAGTAGCGGCAGAAGTCATCGACGAGTGCCGGTATCTTACGCTCGAACTTGACGTAGAACGATTTGATAACATTGAGTCGGCGGTCGCGTGGCTGACCGGCGACAATCCAGTTGATGTTGGCGTTGTAATCCATTCCAATGCAGATGGGCGCGTCGGGGTCAACGTCCTTGTCGGCGCGAGCGTCGAGCGTCGAGAAGTCGTAATCATAGCCGAGGGTATCGAGGTACTGATTATCGTTGGCGTCGTACTTATGGCCCTCGCGCATCGAGGAATAAAAGCCATCCTTTGCAATTCCGATCCTCTGACAAAGGATAGAGGTTTGGAAAGTCAAAGGTGTAAGGTCGCGCTTCATTTGCTTTATGTAGTTCTCGCCGAGAAGCTGCAAGTTCTCGATGGAGGAATACTCGCGGTAGTAGACCGCGACGGAGCGCATCTTGTTCAGGTCGCGGTCGAGGCGACGGAGGTAGCCCTTGAGATACGGAGGCACCGCCTCCCCCTTGGCGTTGAGGGAGCGAATACGCTCCTTTACGCGCCATATCTCATAGACCGTTGCCTCGATGGTCTTGATAAGCTCCAGGTCCATTTTGTCGCGGTAGTGGAGAAACCAACTGCCCTTCTGGGTCTGCGGCATATCGCTCAATATCATAATTGAGTGATTGAAGGAGTGCTTTCCGAAGTGCGACTTGATGCCGCCGTTGGCCGGAAGCGTCTCGTCTTTGAGCTTCTGATAGTCGATGAACTTAGCTTCATCGACCAGCAGCCATGACAGAGTGAGCGAGTTTGACGAGCCGGGGCGGTCCTGGCTTATGATGACGGCGACCGAGCCATTGTAGAAAGATATGACGTGTTCATAATCTTTCGGGTCGATGATGGGCTGCCGGAAGGACTTCGGCGGTTTCCGACCGACAACATAGTGTATGCCCTCGATATAGCCCCAGCGTTTCCATGCGGCGAGCAAGCCCGGAATGGTATTAGTCAGTCCGTGCTTGAAGGTGGGCACAACGATGCCGCTAGTCGAGCCGGGCATACGCTGCATATTTCGCAGCACAAACGGAGCAGCTATGCTGTCCGTCTTGCCGGTGCGTCGGCCCGCGACGATAACGGTTGTGTTCGCGCCAATAAGCTGTGTCAAGCGTTGGGGCTTGTTAAAGTAAACTTTCTTCTGTGCCATCGTTAGGATTATTCTTGGGGTCAGGGAAAAGCGAATCAAATTCGAGGTCCACTTCTTCAAATTCGACATCTTCAATGTCGATAGTTTCCTTTCGATATTTCTCAATCATAGCAGAGATTTTCTCGGCTATGTTGGGAATAGGCTCGATGCCGAGGACACGCGGATCATCGGTAGCCATGAAAGGCTGAACGAGAATTTGGTCGAGCGGTATAGCCTGTTCATCTTCGAGGTCGACGCGGTTGAGCTTGCCGTAGGCGGTTGCCGCCCGCTCCATTGTCTTGCTGTCCTTACGCTTCTCGGCCATCTTGTATGTGGCAATAAGCATTTCGTTTGTGCGCCAACGGTGGAAGTCGCGGGAGGCAGAGCCGAGCATCGGCAGCAGCGACTTCACCACGGCAAGGTCGGAATAAGCCGTTGTGCGGTGTATGCCGTGGCGTTGGCACACCTCGGCGACAAACTCACGGTCGGTGCCGGCGGGGTTGGCGATAAACCAGTTATACATTTCGCGCACACGCAAAACTTTCTCGACCATTTGGCCGGGATAACGCTCGCGGAGTTCCACTTTCTTAGTGAACAACTCCGCTCTACAAACCTCTATTGCATTAGGATAAGCCATTACTCATCGTCCTCCATGTCGAGCAGATTGCGATGGGCGTTCTCGATAGCGAGCGGCGAGCCTACCTGAGCAAGCATCATTTCCTGGGAATGAAGTTTGACCTTTGAGGCGGCCTTGCCGCGTCGGTAGGCTTTCGACACCTCGCTACTTCGGTCGGCGATGTCGGAGCGAAGCACATCAGCCGGAATATCGAGTATTACGGCGATGTCAGAAATCTTCAAGTAGATTGAGGCATATTTCTCAATCTGCTGTAATTCGTTCTCTGAATAAGACATGGAGTGGTACGCTGTGATTGGTGATTAAATCGTTGACCTGCTCGTGAAGCCGGTCGAAGATTGCTTTGTCAGTGGAGATAAACGCCGATTCGTGGCGGTTGCCACGGGTCAAGTTCTGCGAGGTGATAACCGAAACAGTATCTCCGGCTTCGGATTTTACCAACAAAATCTTGCTGTGATTGTCAGCAAGATATGTGCGCTCGATAACTTGGGTGATGAACGCCCAAAGTTTGAGCGTCTTGTTGGTCGCCTTGTGGTCGAGCACAAGGTTTATTCGCGACACTTTTTTATCTTTGGTGATGAAAAAGAGTCTGCGAAGAAATTCCTCTGAGATGGAGAAAGAAGTCTGCCAGATTTCTGCGACGCCGACTTGGCTCAAAATCCATTCGAGAATGTCGGCCACCTGCACCGCATTGCTCAAATAAGCCTGAAAAGGATTATCGGCAAGCGGTCGGAGAATTCCGGAGATTGAAGCGGAGCGTTTCATTGAAAAACATTAAATTTGCGGTAACATTCGCGAGAATGTTTTTTAATTTTGTAATCGGAAGGCATCTGTTCAGGCAGATGTCTTCTTTTTGCTACCGGCGGCGGAGCGTTTGGCTTTTGCCGATCGCGAGGGAACGGCATCGGGGCCGGGGGCAACATAATGGTCGTATGCCTCCCAGTTGGCGTGAAGTTTTTTGTCGAGCGATATAAGTTCTTTGAGGAACGGATAACGCTCACTATCCGGGCAGGTCGCGTTGTCGAGCGAAAGCGAGCGGAGGCGCAGATGCAGCTCGCGCATACGTTGGAGAAGCGAAAGGTTCTCAACGAATTTCGCTTTAATCTCGTCGGGCAAACTGTCGTGGTCGGCACGTTTGCCTTTCTGCGGCTGTTCATCAGCGGCAGCGGCAAGAGGAATATGCTCGGCAACAATGGCCTTGACCTGTGCCGACATTTCTTCGACCTGTGCGTGGGTCAGGGCTTGAACGCGGAAGTTGTAGTATTTCTGAAGCTGATACTCCACCACATCGTGGCGGCGGTCAATCTGTGAGATTATGTTTCGGTACATAATCTTATTGCCGGAGAGTTTCAGCAGATAGAGTGCGCCTACGGTGTAGTCGCGCTCCGCTTCGGGCGTTTGCAGCCACGTCTTTATGAGTTCGGTAAATTTGTGGTCCATAACGGCATATAATTTTATCTGCCTCAAAATTATATTGCCTCCGATAGCCGATAAAAGACAGAAAAGTAGTAACTTTGCGAATTAAAAAGAAGAACGGCCATGACAACATATTCCGGTTTTGAACGGCAAATAAGCGAGATATTAAAAAATATCTCCGATTACCCATACTATAAATATATTAAAGACCATTTCGCGGATGATTATCAACGGATAATGAAGTTTAAGATAGGATACAAAGCGTTTAATTACGACTTCCCTAATACCATTGAAGTAATCAAAAATGAGGTAATATTATTAGCGCGTTACAGAAGATATGAAGAGTTAGAATCATTTTGGGACAACTTCGGACTTTGCGTTACAGCTGAATATGATCGCGAAAATAGAGGGTATGGAGATGGAAAGTTCCTAAAAAGTTTTAATAGGGAGCTTAATCCCATATACCCATATACAGGGGACGATAAAATTGTTGAAATCTTGCACAGAAGATTAGATGCGAGCCTCAAAGAATGGCAGGAGTGGCAAGATGAGAATATTTCGGATAGTAAAAACCGCATGGATTCTTCATTGAGAGAAACTCCTTCGCCCAAGCAGAATGGAATGTTTAATATATTAACAGGGGATATTGTAAAGCCGAGAGATGGAGGCTATTACATTGATGATTTCCGCTAAAGTTTATTATTTATTCCGGTGAAAAACACGAGGTTTTTGCCGAGTGGCATCAGCAGCTCGCGCATTGAAATCATCGTGGCGCCGGTGGTAACGAAATCGTCAAAGACGATGATGTTGGCTTCGGTGGGCGGAGTCTTACCAAAGGTAAAGACAGCCCCGACACGATGTTTGGAGTGGCACTCGGCGAGGTCTTCATAAAAAGGTATGACGAGAAGTTCACCGAGTTTCGCGGAGATCATTGAGGCAAAGTTCTTGGTCTTATGGCGACGTTTGGGCGAGGTAACGATGCACCAGTCGCCTGACGAGAGCGAGTGACCGAGAATTTGCCGGATAAGGGTGTTCATGCCCTCGGCAAATTTTTCGACCATACTCTCATCAGATTTTATTTCTGTGAGAGTGCGCCCATAGATAGATTTTTTCCAGAGCGATATTATGCCGAATTGCGGATTGCGATAGGAAATTCGCACCTTATTAGGGGCGAAATCGCAACGGGCTTCTGCCTGTTGCACGTCTTTCCATGCCGCACGTTTTTTCTCGGCGAAAAGGTCTTTGGACTTATCGTAGACAAAAGAAGCATCAAGTTCGGGCACTTCGATTGACGGAACGACAATGTCGGTCAGGACATCGCTCAGGTCAACAGCCCCCGGCTTGATGCTTCTATCAGGTATCATATCTGTTAGCCTTTCTTGACTGTGCCGGCAGCGGAGCAGTCAATATCGCCGTCCTCGGTTTCGAGCGTACCGACATAGAAGGGAGCAGGCACTTCGTCGGTAGCCTCGACGGAGATCGTGGTAGAGGTCGTGCCGGTGGCACCTTGACCCAAATCCTGGGCGACAGTGGCCTTAGTGAGCCACTTGTCGTTACCGAGGACGCGGAAGTTTCCTTTCATGTCCTCAACGACAAAAACGTTGTCGGTGTTGTTGATGTAGGCGGCGGCAGCCGACGCATCGGCACCGACTCCGGGGTGAACGGCAGTGAGCTTGTTAAGCTGCGTCTGCGAGGGCAGCTCGCCCTGCGCCTCCGAAGTAAGCTGCGACTTGTCGGGGAGGATGTCGATGTATTTCCACTTGGCATCGGCGGCGAGTGTGAAGTCACCGGCGAGAATAGCCGAAGTGGCGCGGCCCAGTTCATCGCGGGGCAGTTGTGGAAACGCCACTATCTCGCTCTTGGCGAGGTAGTATATACGGCGTTTCACACCGGGAAGCTCGGGGGTGCCCTGGCACCACCCGAGACTTTTCTGTATTGAGGTACAAACTTTTGCCATAGTTATACTGCGATTTCAATGGTTTTGAAACGGCGCTTGTCGATGGTCTCGAACTGGACGCCGAAGAACATAGTGGCGATATACGAGAGGATAAAGGGAGCGTACTCCTTAACCATGACGTTCTCGACGTCGCCCATCTGGTCGTAGCCCACAAGCATATTGCTCTTGGTGGTAACGTGCATGAACTTCGACCCGGCCTTGTTGTAGAGGGGGCAGAACTTCAGCTTGCCGTTGGAGCCTTCCACGGCACCCTGTCCGTACTGGGTGTTGTAAGGTATGCCTCCGTGTGTGAGCAGGTAGCCTTCGTTGTACTTGTCGACGAAGTCCTGCGAGCAGTAGAGATAGAGGTCTTGCGAGCGGAGGCGCGGGTCGAGCGAGAACAGAATCTCCTTGGCGATGTCAACGGCATTGGCCGGAGTAATCGCGTCGGTGAACTTCATGTAGTTGCCCTGGTCTTCGGCGATAGTACCTGCGGCGATTTCCTTTTCGGTAATCGTGTCGAAGCCGTCGAACAGGTCGGCGGTGGTGTCACCGGCGGCGTTGCGCTTGCCGTTCCAGACGGCATCGTTCAGATGCTCGGAGAGGTTCTTGGCAATTTTGGCGAGGACGTGGCGGGCGGTGGGCGTAGTCATCTGACCGTCGCCCTTTGTGGCGCCTGTGCCTAAAAGGGTCGAGATAGCCGAGTTAGGCTCGAAGTTGGCGACAACGGAGCCAAAGTAAGTTTCGAGGTCGCGGAACTCGATGCCGAGGTTGTAATCCACGGCACGCTGGGGATTATAGGGAGCGAACTGAGCGTCACCGGTCAGGTTGCCGACGCGCTCCTTGTATCGGATACCGGGGCGCCCCGTCATATACTGGAGCGTGTCGCCGATGCCGATAATGGGAAGCATGAGGAGGTCGGCGCGATACTTCACGGCGGCTTCCTGATACTCCTTGAGGGTGAATGTAAATTTACCTGCCATATTTTGAATGAGGATTGGGGATTGGTAATTGGGAATTGTTCAGACTTCGGCAAAGAGTTTCTTTGCTGAGTTGTACGTGTCGACGAACTGCTCGACATCGTTCTTGGGTTCGGACTTGGCGCCGGGCTTGGAGTCCTCGACAACCTGCTTGGTAGGTTCGGCGGGCTGCTTGGCAAGCTTCGCCTGAAGGTCGGCGATGGTATTGTCGCGGTCGGCGATAGTTTGCTTCTGCTCATTGCAGAGGCGATCCTTTTCGGCGAGCGCGTCCTCGATGGCGTCGAGCTGCGCCACAGTCACGTTAGCGGAACCGTCCTTGACGGTCAGCGGCTTGTCGGCGAGGATTGCCGACAAGAAGGTGTAGGTCTTTATCATTGCGGTGGTAATGGGATTGGTTGACGGTTTGAAGAAGCCTGAGAGTGCGGCGAGGAAGCGCGAGAAAGCGGAGTCTTTCTCAGCCTCGGCGAGAGGGATGTTCGGAATCGGCATACCCTCGGAGGCCATAGCCGAAGCGAGCGCGTCGGTGAGCTTCGGCGCCGGTTCGTCGGCAAGGTCGGTAATTTCATCGACGAATCCCCATTCGAGGGCTTCCTTTGCCGACAGCCAGCCTCCGGCTTTCATCAGTGCGAGCAGGTCTTCCGGCTTACGCTTGCAACGGGCGGCGTAAAGTCGGGCGCAGTTAAGGTCGAGCTTGTCAAGGTCAGCCTTGACCTTTTCGCAGTCAGCGATGAGCTGCGCGAACTGGTCGGCATTCAGACTGCCCCACTCGAAGAAGGCCATCGAGCATTTATGCACGAGGTACATGGCGCCGGCATCCATCGAGATGTGAGCGGCACCCAGGGAGGCAATCGTGGCGGCCGAGGCATTGAGGCCCACGAAATGCACGTTGACATTGCCGTGGTTCTTGAAGGCTGCGGAGATAGACAGGCCGGTGGCGAGGGACCCGCCGAGGCTGTCGATAAGTACGTTGACGGCCTTACCCTCGTTTGCGGCGAGGGTCGAGTCAACGGTCTTGCGGTCGAAGTCCGAGCCTCCGACGTACCCTTTGAGCGAGATATTGTATGCGGTCTTAGACATAGAAACTCAATTTTGCTATGCCAAAATTACCTCTTATAAATAGGCGGTTAAAAGACACGGCAAGAGCCGTTCCCGGAGGAGCGGCCCTGCGAGGAGAGAGAAAGAGGGTCAGATGCGGCGGAACACGTTGTTGTTGGCGCCCATGTTGTAGTCCCAGTTGAACAGGTCGCGTCCGAAGGCTTCGTAGTCGAAGTATTGGCTGAGATTGCCCATAGTGCGCTCAATGTCGTAGCACTCCTCGACGATGTGACGGGCGAAGTCTTCCTCGCTGTCCCATTCTCCGCAGAAGGCTTCCTCGAAGTTGTCGAGCGTATCTTCAAACTCCATGTAGTCATCGACGGCGTCGTTGCCGTACTTGTCGCACAGCTCGGAGTATTCCTTGATGTGGTCGAAGTCGTCCTCGTCCATGAAGCCCTCGTTGTACCACTGGCGGGGGAAGCACTCGAAGTCCTGGGCCATCAGCTCCGGGTCTTCCTCGTCGGCGTGAATGGCCTTGCAGAAGTTGATGAAATCGTCGTAGTCGTCGAAGCTGCTGAGGTCGATCCACAGGCCGCAAAGCGAGCCGTCATTGTACTTGCCGTAAGTACCGACGTAGACCGAGGGTTCGCCGTCGCAGCCGCTCTTGTGTTCAGCGACAGCTTCCTGAAGTTCTTCGGGCGTGTAGCCCAGTTCGGCGAGTCGTTCTTCGACTCTTGGAGTGATGTTGAGTTCTCCGAATTGTAGTCTCATCTTGATAAAAATTTGAGGGTTTGACATTGGGTTCATTTTTCAAGTTTTACGGTACAATCAAGTGGGAAGCTGTTTGAGACCGAACAAAAATTTATAGAGAATTTTAAGCGCAGCGTCTAAAAATGAGGCTTGTACCATTTTTTCGTAAAATTGTCGTGTAAATAGGCGGAGCCGGTTTTAGTGAGCCGGAGGGAAGTTGAGTTGGCGACCTAACTTTGTACAGGAAAACTAAATGAACCCATTGTCCCGAAAATTCAAGATGAGAATACAGGGGGACTCAACACCAAGAGTCAGAAGAACAGCCGGACGGGCAGCATGGCCGGAGCAGGAAGCAGTCAACAAGAGCGACGCAGACGGCAAAAGAACCCCGGAGTATCTGCGCCGGTGCTTACAGGTTGGCAAATACGATGTCAGCGGTGCCGTCCGTGGCTTGACCTCGGCAGATAGACTGCGACACCAATCACCTGCAAGGCTGCGCCGACAGAGGAAGCGCTGATGGCGCGGACGCAGAGATCTTCTTCCGCTTCCGCTGAAAACGAGGGCATGAACGAAGGAGACTTCATCAAACAACACTCCGAACAAAGCGACAGGTGCGAAGCAACGACCCCGATAACAGATGACGGAGATTGAAGATGCCGACACCCGCAGGGCTTCTGCGGAGAACGGGACACCTGCCTCACATCATGGAATGCCACGACAGCACAATGGGCAATCACAGCCGAAAGAATACTTAGACCACGATGAGCGGCTGTTCGGGACCACAACGTGGAATAGCGCCGACACGTTCCGCTGCATCTGACCCTCTCTCCTCCCTCCAAGGAAAAAGCTGCTCCGCAGGGAACTGCTATTGCCACCTATGAAAAAACCGCCTATCCTCTCGGACCGGCGGCATGGGTAACTTCAAAATCTGTATGAACGAATTTGGGAAGGTGGCAACTGCTGCTATATCACACACGGCACCATCGAGCGGATGGAGACGTGCTTAATCTCGTAAGCATACCCGGCGGCATCGCCCGACGGTATGCCGGTGCGCTGCGTAGGCTCGACAACCGGACACGGATGTTCGAGCGAGCCGAGCAGGAAGGAGTTGCCGTTGACATCGGTAACGACAAAACCGAGCGTGGCAGACCGGGGAAGTTTCTCGCTTGTAAGAAACTTCAAGGTGGCGGTATCCTGATACCCGGCACCGTCCTTCTTGGTTTGACACTCGCAGGTCGGCTCGTCGAAGAACGGTATCGGGTGAACGTCCGTCAAGACTGCCACCGTCATGCCGCAGATGGCCGAAAGGTCAACGCGCCTCGGCAGGTGCCGGCAGTCGAGCCAGCCGATGGCCTTGATTCCGGGAAGTATTTGTGTCGATGTACGCATTATCGTAGAAATCGTAGAATTGTATTTTAGCTATGCTGAAATCAATGAGATTTTTTGCGCGAATATTGTTTTTTCGCCCTCTCGCGCATCATATAGATGTTGCGTTGCCGCTGATAGCGTTTGGCGATAGCGTTCCAGTTCTTCTCCGTCGGGTCGATGCGGTGCTTCTCCATCCAAGCATAGATAAGCTCGTCCTGGCGCCGGCCAATCTTGCCGAAGTGATGCAGCTCCTCCCACAGCTGAAGATCGAAGCGGTTGCGGATGATGTTCAGCAGGAGCGCGAGCGCCCGGGGCGGCAAGTAATTGTACGTCTCCGGCGGACGGGTGCGGAACGTCGGAATCCTGACGGGCAACTTATCGTCGGCGAACACCTCCGGCTCGACGCCCTCCGGCAGCTTCTCCAGATACGTTTCGAGCGCCTTGCTCTCGATAGAACCGCGAAGAAGATGCACCGGCCTCTCGCCGCCGTGTTCGTTTACGAACCACTGCGCGAGATAGTCTTCCAGCGGTAAATAGATGCAAAGGTCGCTCATAGTCAGCCCGATTGGTATATGCAAATTTACTAAATATCAGCGACTTAGCCTTGTTTTCAAGGCGTTGCGTTGCCGATATTCGGGAACAGCGGACAGTGCAAAACCGGAGCATGAAGAAAAAATCCTCGCGCACATACGAGGATGTTGTCGGGGTAGCGAACTCAGACAAATAGCCGAGAGTAGAGAGATGAAGCAAAGCCCCTGATATATAAAGATATAGATTTTATCAGTCAAAAATCATATATCTATATAGTGGCTTTCGCTGTCTATTTTCGGCTGATGAACCCGAAAAAATTTCGATTTTGTCTAAACGTGTCTAAGCAATGGCACGGCAAAAATCGGGTTAACTCTCTGATATAAAGCGTTGTCTAAATTGTCTGAATTGTCTTGCCGAAATTTCGGCTCACAGAAATTCAGAGAAAGGCGAAAAAATAATCGAAAAAAATGCCGCTGAATCAAATTTCAACGGCAGATATTAGTAATAGGTAATGGGGAGAACTGTCAAAACGGCAATTCGGGTTCTTCCGGAGGTAATTGAGAGTCGGTTTCTTCCGGCTGCACATCATCTTCCGAGGCATCGTTTTCGTTGCGCTCCTGCGTTTCGAGGTTAATCTCGTAACTCTCCTTGAGCAATTCATAATCGAAAACGAAAGCCATAGGACGCACTTCCTTTACGCGGCGCACGGAACGGCCGTCGCGCGTGTCGAAAGTATAATCAGGCGTACCGTTGGGGAGCAGGACGCGAAAGCGGTACTGCTTGGTACCGAGGAACGCCGGGTGCGTCCTCAGATAAGAGTCGAGCGAGACGGTGTCGAGCTTTCCTACGATGTTGGAGCCGTTGACGCGCTGCCCCAGCGTGGCGATTACATTCTGATAATTGAGGTACAGCACCGACTTGTTGCGTCCGAAGTCGATAACGTCTCCGTCAAGACGTTTGAACGAAGACTGCACCCTGATGGCGAAATGGCTTTTGGCGACAATGCGGCCCAGCATGTGGCCGGAATCGAGCATTGACCAGAATACGGCGATGTCGGAATTCTTCTTCAGCTGTTCATTCTGCCGGCGTATACCTCCGACGCAGATATTGAACAGATCGAGGTAGTCGATGGGCAGACGAAGCGAAGTCTGCACCGTATGGAACGCCGCAAGCGGAGCGAGCCAGTTGTTGAGCAGACGGTCCTCGATGTTGTCCTCGGCGAGAGCCGCCATAAGCTCACGCTTACAGGCGGCGTAATGGGCGGCATAATCCGTCTCAAACAGCTTGCGGAGTTTCAGCAGCTGCACCGTAAGGTGAGAGGCGCCCCGTGCGCTGATGGCCTGAAACTCCTCGAAGTTACGTTTGGCTTCCTTGCTGAACGTAACCTGCGAGTAGGACAGATGAATGACACGAGAGAAAAGGGCATCGTCACGGGTCGGAGCGTCCTGACCTGTGAGGATAACCCCGGAGCGAACAAAAGTGCGCTGCACCTTTTTGTCGCCGTCCATGTTCTTCTTCGTCTGACCGCTGCCGCCCCATATCTGTTTGAGCAGTTCAATCTTGCGAAAGTCGATTTCATTCTTATACTCGTCGAGATGCACGAGATTGTTCTCGGCGCACGACAGCATTTCATTGAGCGAGGCCATAGATGTTGTGGCGAGCGAAGGAGGGTCGTTCTGCCGTATGAAGAACGACATAAGGGCGGTGCCCAATTCCGTCTTGCCCGAACCCTTGCGACCGAAAATATTCAGCAGGGCGAGACGTTTGGAGGTCTGCTTCACAACGTCTAAAAAGAGTGTCGCCAGAAGAAAGGCGAAGCCGACTTTGGCATTGTCGCCGAATACAGTAACCATGCGCTGTACATACTCGTATAGCGACACTTCTCCATGCTGACGGCAGGAGAAGCTGCGCTCGAACTGGTAAGCGTCCTTTTGGTCGATGTGCATTTTGGAGAAAGCGGGCAGGTAAAAAGTGCGGTCGCCGATTTTGACGATACCCAGGTCGTTGACATTATAAAGCACATTGTCGGCGAAAATGCCGTCGCCGAAGGCATAGACTTCCTCGGCGGCATTCCAGCCCATTTTGCTTAACTGAACCGCAGAGTCGGTGATGGAATAGAGATATTCCTTCAAGTTGAGCAGATTTGCGAGATTCCCCTTGAAGATGAAGAAACCGAGGCTTTCGATTCGCTGTTGGAAACGGGCGAGAGAAACAAGCTCGTCCTGCCGCAGTTCAATTTCACGTCTGCCCCCCTTGTCATTGACGATGCGGAAAATGCGGATGGCATTGTCGCCGTCGATGATGTGGAAAAGCGGCTCCATCAGGAAATTGCTCCACCTTTCGAGTTCACCCTCTTTGGAATACGAGCAATAGCATCGGTTTCTGACGATGATACCGAGTTCGCGCATAGCCGCCTGTTCCTCGCTCATAGCCTCGCGCTCCCTTCGGGCCGCCTCACGGCGCCGCTCATCACGGCTGTTCTGAACGGCATCGCGCCACAGTTTGAGCTTGCCGAAAACCTTGGAGAGAGGTTCAAGACAGCAGTTAAGCGTAGTCTCGTCCTCGACGAGCACCAGCGCCTCGCGACAGATACGTTTCAAAGCCTCTATGCGCTCTGTATCAGTAGAGCAGGAATTGAGCAGCTTCAGACCATACCAAACGGCAAAATTCACATCTTCAAGAGAGTTGAAGATGTCGCAGCCGGTGATGAAGCTGTCCGGGTCCTGTTTTTTGCCGTCCTCGCCGACGGGAATCTCCCTGACAGATACAGAGAAGCCCAGTCGCATTGCCTCCAGACCGTTCTTCATCACCGCCTTTATCCCCGGGCCGTAATGTTCTCCCTCCTTAGGAGGGTCGGCATCGGGTATAAAGCAAAGGCTCGGAGCGTAGCGTTGCAGTTGCTTTAGCTGCTGTTCGCTCCATGCCGTTCCGAGGGTGGCGACCGTCTCCGTCAGTCCGACCTCGTCGGAGTGCATACGGAGGACGTCGGGCGCTCCCTCGACAATGATAAACCTGCCTGTGCGTCCGGCCTGTCTGATAGCCTCTTTGAGTCCGAATATGGTATTGCCCTTCTCGAAAACCGGTGTGTTGGCCGTGTTGAGATATTTAGTTTCATCCGGATTGTCACCGAAGTAGCGGGCTGTATATGAAATGATTTTGCCGTAGCGGTCACATATCGGGATAGTGATGCGGCCACGGAAAAACGAATAGTATTTCCGTGATTTGTCGCTGAACTTGACAATGCCGGCATCCTTGAGGTGTGCATAGTCCACACCGCGACTGCGGCAATACTCCGGCAAAGCGTCCCAGCTGTCGGGAGCATAGCCAATGCCGACCGACTTGCAGTATTCCTCGCCCCAGCGTCCGTAAGCGTAATTACGGGCGGCATCCGCTTCCGAAGTATCGGCTTGCAGTTGACTGACAAAGAAATCCTGCGCCACGGCGATGGCGGCGAGCAAACTCTCACGGTGCTTTGACGCTTCTATTTCCTCGTCGGTGCGCTCCCGGTGGTCGTGCATTATCTGTATGCCTGATTTCTTGGCAAGCCTCTCGATAGCTTCGGGGAACGACAGGTTGTCGAGCTTCTGAAGGAACTCCACGGCATCGCCGTGGGCCCCGCAGCCGTAGCAGGTGAAAGTGCCTCGCGCCTTGCTGACCGCCATCGACGGAGTGCGCTCCGAATGGAACGGACAGCAGCACCAGTATAGCGAGCCTTTCTTCTGTAAGGTGACGTGTTCCGAGATGACATCCACGATGTCAACGCTCTGCAACACTTTCTCTATCGTAGATTTGTCAATCATATTTCTTGCGTTTTTGCATTGTCTTCCACAGGGCAAGAAGATCCGAGCCGAGATAATATATTTCGCGGCTCGTGATGCGTATGCAGCCTATGAGTCCGCTGTCACGGTATTTGCGCAGGGTGTCCTCGCAAATTTCAAGCTCATAGCAGGCTGCCTTTACACAATACTTCTTCTGCGGGTCGATGTTCGGTTTGCTCCTTATCATGTTCAATCGTCAAAAATCTGCACTCCGGCGCACATCTCGATTATCTCCTTGGCATAGGTCGGTATGCGGCAGCACATATATTTCCATGAATAGACCACCGAACGTGACACTCCGCAGCGGTAAGCCACTTTCTTTATAAATTCTGCATGCTGCCCCCGGTCGAGAGTGAGCAGATAGCACACGAATGAACTGGTGTCATCGTACTTGATACGATTATTGAGGTTGCTTTCCATCGGTAACGGCATGGCTATACTCCTTTCGCTTTAGAGTTGGACATTTCGTAGGCAAAGGCAACCACAGCGTCGATTACCTCGCCGGTGGAGATAACAGTAGCGATGGTGCCGACGGGGCCATACGGCTGACGGAAGCCCATCATCGAGCACCACTGCGGCTCGCCCTCGCAGCAAACAATCACCGCTATGCGGTCGGTATGGAACTGCTCTGCGATATGTCCCATTACCTGTATCAGTTCTTCTTTTACGTTCATATTCAGATAGATTTTGAGTGTTATTTGAATTCGTCAGTCCAGATGAAGATTGTGGTACCGGCCACTTCTTCAATGATTTTCTTTGCGAACAGCGGAATTCGGCACATGCCGTATTTCCAGTTGTAAAATGTCTTTTTCGACATTTGGCGTCCGCATTTCTCCATTACATCGCTCACGAAAAAGCGATGCTCGGTAGTGGAAAGCGTTTGCAGGTACTCGCGCAAACGCTTCGATTCGATTTCTCGGATTTCATACGTTGTCATAGCATAATCGGGGCTTAGGATTACGTCTGTCAGCTTTTTTTTTGAAAGGCGCGAATGTCGGTTATTCCGACTCGCTCCATAACTGTGCGTAATGATATTTTGTAACTTCTCGGTCCTTTTTCCGCCGGAAGATTACCGGCCCTGATTTCTTCGCAGACTTTCGAGGGGCTGATGCCGAGATATTCTGCCGCCTCTGTTGTGCCGATTATTCGGTCAGGGATTTTGGCGCTCTCTATGAAGTCCTCCATCATTGAGCGTATGCCTTCGACTGATTTTTCAATTTTACGGAGCCTGGCGTTTATATGAGTTTCATCTGCCATAAATAGAAAATTTGGATTTTATTAATCGTATAAACTCTAAACAAAGAAGGAATTTATTATCTTTGCATTTGAGTTTGTTAGGCAAATTTAGTAGCATATAAACACACAAAACGAATAGTTTATGCTAAACTTTACAATCACAAACTCCTTTTAAGAAACCTCGTAAAAACATAAACATAAACCTAAATAGCCAACTGTCCCAATGGATGAGGAAATACGAAATAGAGCCAAAGAAGCACTTGCTTGGCTCAAGGAACAGCGCGTCATTCTGTCGCAGAAGGATGCGGCTGTAAAAATGGGATACAATCCTTGTGTGATGTCTACGATATTGAACCGGCACGACAAGCTGAGCAACCGGTTCGTCGAGAGGCTGTGTTCGTTGAATCCCAGACTGAGAATTGACTGGTTGATTAGCGGCGCAGGGGAAATGCTTTCAGACGAAGTTAAGGAGGAAGCTACGGTGTCGAAGAAGCAGGAGCAACTGGATATGCACACATTGGTGCGCATTATTGACGGGCAGACAAAGACAATCGGATTTATGACAAACTATCTTGAAAAGATAGAGGCGGAGCATAAGGCTCTGATGGGTGAGATAGCGGCATTGAGAGCCGAAGTGTCGGAACTTAGGGAGAAACTGATGGTGGAGATATAAGAAAAGCGCCCGGACCGAAAGTGTCGATCCGAGCGCCTTTATGCACTTGCAGCCGTTCAGAGTGCTGCTCTTTTGAGTGTATCGAAGCCTTGATATACCGATGTTTGGAGTACTTTGGCGTATTTTTCCGTCATGGTAACGTTGGTATGAGCAAGCATCTTGCTGACCGTCTCGATGCCTACGCCTTTGCTGAGCGCCCAGGTGGCGAAAGTGTGGCGTCCGACGTGCATGGTCAAATTAAGGTGAATGTCGGCCATGTGGGCGATGAGCTTAAGGTTCTCGTTGCACTTTTGGTTACTCATCAGGTTCAGACAGTAATTGTACTTGCGAAGTATATCCATTGCCTGAGGCAAAAGAACTATGGTATAAGGTACGTTAGTTTTCAGTCGTTTGTCCTTGATGCAGTAATCGTCGCCCTGCTTGATGATGTCCTCCTTGCGTATCTTGACAAGGTCAGAGTACGAAAGCCCCGTGTAGCAGGCGAAGATGAACATATCGCGGACTTTCTCAACCGGGCCGTAACATTCCAGAGCAGCTATACGGTCGCGTTCTTCTTCTGTGAGGAATTTGATGCCCTCGGAGCGTCCACGCGGTATGCGCATTGTCTCGTAAGGATTACGGGCGATGAGATTGAGTTGCAGGGCTTCCTGTATGTACGGTTTCAGGCGTTTGTGATAACCGTGTACTGATGACTGTGCTGTTACCTTGGTGCGGATATAATCGTCCCATAGCTTGATGTTGCGGGTTGTCAAATCCTCGAAGGTGCGGATTTGACCGAACTCTTTCAGGCATCGGTGCATGACAAGATGCTGCCGACGTGTGGACTCTGTTACGCCGCGCAGCATAATGCGCTTTTCGAGCCAAGCGAGAAAGTCGTTGCTTTCGTCAACGGCTCTTTTGCGCGTACCTTTGAGCAGGTTTAAGTCGATTACTCCGGCCTTTACCATAGTGGTGAGGCGGTCGAAGATGTCATCGTACATATCACGGATTTGCTGATTCAGTTCGGGAGCCTTGGGGTGGTTGATTACAGAGCCGCCTTTCCATTGCTGACGTAGGACGCTTACGCCTGTAGAAAGGCGCAGACGGTCGCCGTTGGAGGCTACCTCGATTTCGACAGTCCCCTTGACGGTAGAGGACGCGCGTTTGCGTCTGTCGTATATTAACGTGAGTTCGACGAAAATAATTAAAAGAGCGTCAACTGATTATCGTAAAC
>OHDP01000372.1_pt1 | contig 31104 bp, 27 predicted proteins | sample 1567011 | NCBI WGS metagenome assembly OHDP01 (sample SAMEA3879532, study PRJEB24766) | human gut metagenome | biome: human-associated habitat; feature: feces | place: USA | collected 1985/1987
CGCTCATCGGTATCAGGGTTACGAAGCTCCTGTGTTGTGGAAAGTTTACCCACCAGCGCTCTAAGAGTACGCTCGTTTCCCAGCACGCCAAGCGAACGGACAGGGTATTCGCCGGCGAGCCCAAGCACTGTGATAAGCCGATGCACATGACTTCCCGGCCGAACGGTAATCATTGTTTCAAGCCTCGGAATGCAGGAGCTTTCCGACAACATGACTGCTCTCTTTGTCGGAATTTCCGCCGTGAAATCTGCCCCAAATCGCCGCTATACCGGGCATTTTTGACTCCCAATTTCTTATGTAAGTTTTCCGAACCGGAAAACGGCGGTTTTTACATAAGATTTTTCCCTTAACAAAAGCGAACTTCATAGAGCTTCACCCCCTTATCCGGCAGCGTTTTCTCTTCGACCATCCACATAGGAAAGTCGTGTTTAGGGATTACATAGACTTCCGTGCGGTCCTCACTTCCGGCAGCGCTGCAATAGTAATGCGAGCAAACTGCCGGGTGATCGTCGGGCAGAACATACAGTGCCAGAATGTCCGTGACCATATTGGTTTCGATATTATCGTGATCCCGCATGGCCCGTTCCGGGCGGCTTCTGTCATACACATGGCGGTAGGCAAGTACGCAATCCCGAAAGCGAACCGGAGGCTTGCCCTCAAAGAACTTCCGCATAGCCGGATAGAGGTAGGAGCGGATATAATCCGCCGAGCCGGACGCTTTCTTCGGCAGCAGTGCCGGAATACGGACGGAGAACCATCCTTCGGCTGTAAATCCGACCTCGACCGGGATCGTATCGGATATGATCGCATCCGTTTGGGCCGTTGCCCCGGCTGCTCCGGTGTAGGCCGGAAGGACACGGGTGAGAAGGACTGCCTGCTCGGACAGTTCCTCAAGCCGAAGCGCCCGGTTATAGCTTTCCGGGAGGTTTCCGTTTTCGTAAAACCAACGGACAGCAGCGGCCTGTTCCTTCATGCGGGACAGCTTGGCTTCCACCTTACCGAGTGTCTTCATATAAGTTGTTTCACCCTTCATGCTCGGTCGCCTCCTCACTGTAAAAACGGACCTCCGGTTCGTCCTGGCCGCAAAAATCCACCGTGGCGAACAGACACGGCGCATTCGGAAGCCGAACAGTGCTCACCATATCGATTCGAGGCACCACAACGATATATTTCATATCTTCCTGGGGCTGAAGCAGCTTCAGCAGATTCTGCTCTCCGTCATAGAGCACCACGATCTCATAGCCGACATTTTCTTTCAGAAAAAATAGCTGCGACGGGTAGACCGCCGGATAATGCGCCATCGGCTCCACCTTGTCAATGAACCGGAGCAGCACCCATATTGCCAGGATCATCCGCTGATCCGGCTGGCACATCGGGTCAAGCCCGATATAATAGCCGCCGGAAACATCTGCGATACGCATCTGCCTTTTCAGATTCCGCAGGATCTTTTCTGCCGTCTGCGGCGGCTTTTGCAGCATTTTTATGATTTGCGCACGGGGCAAGGCTCCGTATTGCGAGAGCCATTTGACCACATACTGTTCATCTGTCAACAGCACGATAACCACCTCCTTTTTGTACTCATTTGCACCCAAATGCGTATTCCGTGCAAAATACGCATCGTTAATCTGCCTCTTGCTGCCGTTCCTTGAGGATAGCTTCCAGCTCGGCACGGTCGGTCGTGATCATTTCCTGTTCCTCTTTGGATGCCTTGATGATGACAGGCACCTTGCTGTTGTTGGAGCAGATCAGCGCCTCGCCGCGTTCAAAGCGGGTAATGGAACGGATCTCGGTTTTTGTGAGCTTCAGCGTATCCCGTACAAACTCCGCTTCGTCCGGCTCCAGGTTCAGAATGATCTTGTTTTTGGAATTGTTGATAATGGCCCGACCGTAGCGCCCATCTTCCAAGCCGAAGAAATCGGACAGGTCCTGTGTTGCGGAAATCGCCGCACCGCCGAATCCACGAATGACCTTGAAAATCTCCAGACAGAACTCTGCCGCCATCCGGTTGGAGCCGGCACCGATCAGCTGCCAGATCTCATCGATCATAATGGCTTTCTTTTTTGTTCGGTCGCTTTTGATTTTATCCCAGACATAATCAAGGGCAATCATCATACCCACAGGCAGCAGCTTGCCCTTCAGCTCCGACAGGTCGAGAACGATATACTTATTGGACAGGTCTACATTCGTCTGTTGATTGAAGGACTGCGCCGAGCCGGTGACAAAGCGGCTGACAATGACGGCGATGCGTTTGGTCATTTCATTCTTTTGCAGCTCCTCATGCAGATCTCCGAGGATCGGCATGGTCTTCATCTTCGGCGGAACGGCATTGCGATCCGCATAGACTGAATCGTTATCATGCGTGATACCGAACTTGCCGTAGGTGCGGATCAGTGCCTCATCCAGCAGTTGCTCTTCTTCGTTGCTCATATCCGGGATCAGCAGTGAGAAGAAGATCATCAGCTGTTGAATTTTCTGCGCCAGAAGGGAGTCCATCTCGCTGTAATCCAGTTCATCGATCAGTTCCATCTCTGGGCTGATGGTGTGCCGGATCTCCATAATATTGATGCAGTGCGGCGAGCCCGGTGCAATCTTGATAAACTGCCCGCCGATGCGGTTGCACGCTCGCCGGAACTCATGTCCCTTGATAGGAGCGATGATATAGCACTGAATGCCGCGCATACGCATACGCAGCGCCAGCAGCTGCATGGTGAAGGTCTTTCCGGCGCCGCTGGTGCCAAGTAGGTTCAGGTTGGCATTTTTATTTTTCTTCGTGTCAAACAGATCGACGATGCACAGTGAGTTGTTGTGCCGGTTGATTCCGAGCAACACGCCGGTATCGTCCGACATCTCAAAGGATGTGAACATATAGGTAGAGGCTGCACCGCTGGTCAGCACATTTCGCTTGGATTTCTTTTCAAGCTTCGGGGACATCTGCAGAAACGGCATCACCGTGCGCAGGGCGTCCTCCTGCTGGAAGCTGCAGTCGCTGACATACATATCCATAGACTTGAGCATATCGGTCATCTGCTGCTTGCGCCACATCAGCTCCTCGTAGGTCCGTGCGGACACGGTCACGAATACTGACATATAAAAAAGGTCTTCGTTATAATTGGCGATTCCTTGCTTGATGAAATATCCGGCCTGAATGGAACCGGCAAGCTCCTCATAGTCGGTCGAGGTGTCCTGCATACTTTTAAGCTTCGTGCGGTTCAGGCGGATGCGCTGGGCGACCTTGTCGATGGTCTTGCTGCGGTTTTCTCGCCTCAGAAACACATCGACATCAATGCCTTCGCCGGCGTTGATGAGGGAGGACATCCACCCGGCGCGGACCTTATTCGGGTATCCGTTCCCTTTGATATACAGGAAGGAGTAGTAGAGCCCGTCCATAATGATATAATTGCGGTGCGTTAGGTCAATGCCGCGCGGCGCGATAAAATGCGCCATACGGATATGTGGGACCGGATCAATGCCGATGACCTTGTTTTTCGCCGCCATCGTGTCTAAGACGATGCGGTCGACGCGGGAATGAAACGGCTCCTCTACACAGGAACGGCGATTGAAAAACATATATAAAATCTCCGCCGTTGCTTCATCGGGGTCCTTCGGCTGAAGGATATTGTTGCCGCACTGCATGAAGTAGGCCCGTGCGTTCTGCTCGGCGGTCAGCAGCGTGCTGCAGATCTGCCCATAGTCGCTGTTTTCATTACGCCGCAGTTCCTCGTATCGAAAAATCAAAAAGAAGCGCCTCGTCAGCGCTTCACGGCTTCCCACATCCTTGATGAGGCGGATATATCCCTCGCTGAGCTTCTTACACTGCTCATTTTCCTCGGTGTCCATTTCCTTTCGGAGCATGGCAATGTGCTTATCGGAGTCGGCTTTGCGGGTAATGCTCTTGAACTGCAGATGCACCGGCGAAATTTTCAGCCAGCTTGCAAAAGAACTGATGATCGCATACTGTTCTTCAGCTGACCGCATCATAAAGTTGATAGGCTCGACTTCCAGGATTTTGATATACCGTCCATCGGCCGTTTCGATGATACCGTGCTCCAGATTTTTGATCGGAATGAAATCCTGGGTAAAGCTCAGCTTTTCAGGCTTTCTTTTTCCTGTTTTTCTTTTTACGGAGCTGTCTTTGGTCATATTTATATCCCACCCTTCTCAAATGCAGTTTTCTTCTGTGTGCCAGATAGCAGATAATGTGACCTGCGTACTGGAACAGCGAATCGCCGTCAATGCCCATAGCGGCGAGAATCCCGATTGGAATCAGCGTGACGGTCATCACAACGATGCGTATTGTGGTTGCCATCGGAATCAGCATCAACTCCGGATATCCGATGGCCAATATCAGGATCAGTGCCTCGACCGCATTCCGCGGTTCCAGCATTCCGCCGAATATCTTTCCGGAGTCGGTATAGTTTGCAGGAATGGCAAAGGTCGTATTGAATTCTTTTTCTTCCATGATTCCTCCGTTCTTTTTTATCCTGGTGTATCACCGAAATCTACATTCTTCGGTCGGCGCAGTGCCAGCCCGGCCTCATAGCTCGGCGTGTTGAAGATTACGCCCTCACCACCGGAGGAATGGACCCACATACGCTCGCCGTTTTCACCGTATCCGGCAAAAATAAGTACATGATTCCATCCGCCTCCGTCGTCATCCATCAGGAATCCCAGATCACCGGGCAAAAGCTCTTCGGCGGTAATGGCATAGGATTCGTCCCACTGGCTCCAGGATGCACCGTTCAAGCTGACGCCGACAGCCGTTTTATAGGTCCAATCCGAAAAGCCGGAGCAATCCAGGCCGAACGGACGGATCGTGCCGGTCGTTGTGGAACCGGCGGCTGTAACGAGCTTCGGCGTGTTCCATTCATCATTCCATCCGGCTGCCGATTTGCCGCCCCAGAAGTATGGCACCTTCCCGACGAGAGACAGCCCGGTTTTGACAATGTGCTTTCGTGTTTCGCTGCAATTCTGACGGGCGAGGAAGGCAATCAGTTCTACATCGGTAAGCGGAACGGTGCTGCCGTTTCCGGCTGTTCCGTAGAGCGTTTTCTTCAGGGCCAAGGCACGGGAGTGGATCACATCACCATATGTGGTCTCCAGACCGTTATAGGAGGCATTGAGATCCAGCCCGAACGCTGTGGAAATCACCGTATTGTCAAAGGGATGAATGGTGCATTCCAGATATTTCACGGTTTTCTTTTCCGGTGTAAGCGTTTCCTTGCCTGTGTACTGATAATAGGTTGCCTTGCGTGTGCCTGTGATATTGCTGCCGCTGTAAACGGGAAGCGTCAGGGTAACGGCTGCGTATGCATCCACCTCGATTTGTGTATCTGATGACAACTGCTGATCCTGCAAATAGTAGGTCGCTTCCGCCGTCTCATAGCGGTATTGCGGGACACCGTTGATCACTCCTGTCTTAACCGTTTTCGTTACCACGGTTATCGTGACTGGCTTATATGTATAGTAAGTGACCGGCGTGATTACTTCGTTTTCTCGCTCAACCGAGGTTACAGGAAACATTTTGGCTGCCACACCGTCAAGCTTCTTTTTCATATCCTCCGGGTCGTTGCTGAGCTGTTCCACCGAAGTGGAATATGCCGACAAAATATAGGCGGTGTCATACCCGGCTGAGCTTTGCGCATAATTGATCAGTGCATTCATGGAAAGCTCCCGGTCATAGCCGCCGTCTGAAATCAGGCGTTCCACCTCAGCCATCGAAGCATCGTACCCAGCCTGGACAATGTCCGAAACCGTCTCAGAGAGATTTTCATAAATCTCCGTGATGGATACCGTCGGCTCATTGCCGTCGAGGCCAAGTGCTTTATTGATGATGATCCCGGGCAGCTCTACGATCATGACAATGAGGAAAACCACCGAAAGACACAAACAGACCAGAATCTTAAACAGGGTATGCCGCATGGCCCATGCGGCGGAGATGATCGCACCCCAAGGGCCACCGGCGGCTGTACCGGCTGCGATTTCTGCCACGGCTTTGCCGCCCTCCACACCGGCTTTTACGGTTGCCGCAGCGGCGTTGGCTGTTGCTTCCGCACCTTTTTTCGCCGCCTGCTTTGCAGCTTGCTTTCCGGCATTTTTGGCGGCTTTTGCTGCCTGACCGGCCGCTTGGCCGATGTTATCCGAACCGTCTCCCATTTGCTGCTTTTGCGGCTCTGCCATTCTTTCACCTCCGTATTCAAACTGCCAAAGGCAGGCTTGTTTTCTCTTTTATATAGGAAGACAGCCGAACCGAATCCATTGCTCCGATCCGGCTGTCCGCCGTTTATCGTTTCCGCCTTGGCGACTTGATCTCCGTTTGATCACGGGATTTTGGCTCACCATAACGGGACGGTGTGCTTTTGTACCGCACGGTTTCCGTAGAAACGGTGCGTACATTATCGCCGTCATAGACCGGTTTTCCGTTCTCATAAACCGGCTTGCGTTCCACTGCAGCCTCGCCGTGTACTGCGTACCACTGGCTGCCGTGGACATCTTCATATACCTGATAGTCACCGCGGGGAGGTGCATACTGCGATGTATCATAGAACATCGTGCCGGATCCGTTTTCATGCCGGACCTCAAAATGCCCGTCCATACGACCGGATCCATCCACGCTTGTGACCGGCTGTTCATAGCCCGGCATAAAGCTTTGGAACTGTGCCCGATTATAGCCATCCGCCGCGTCGCCCGCCTCAAAGGGAGGCGTTTCCGCATGCTGCTGCATGGCGTACCAATTTACACCGTTGGATGCTTGGATTGTGGAATGCGGTGCATCCGGCTCGTCATAATATGCACTGTTGTACCATCTGCTCACGCCGCCGTCCGAAGATGCCTCAATGACACCGTCTCCGACCGTTCTGAGCGTTGCACCATCCGCATCCGGGAATGCAGCTGCGACCTGTGCCGCCTCAGCGGAATTGCCGCTGAATACGGGTGCGTCGTAAAATGCGCCGGCTCCGGAACCGCTGGCCATCTGATACCACTGACTTCCATCCGCCGCAGTAACCACGCTGTGGGGAACTTATGGCTTTTCGAACTGAGAAGCGTTGAACATATCAACAGAAGCCGATTTGCCGTCGGCGCCGATTGCCTTTGTGGAGATATGTCCGCCGGTGATCTGCGTATCCGAGAGATTCATGCCCTTCATATGCGGCATATAATTGCCGAGACTGCGGTTGGCAATGTCGCCGCCAATAGAACCCGACACATTCAGTGTTCTGGACGCCACGGAAGAAATGGATTCTCCGGTCAGTGTGGCGCCGTTACGGGCTGCCATACCGCCGAAAGCCCGACCGACAAAGCCGATCGTTCCGCCAGCGCCCATTCTTGTGCCGCCGTCCACGACCGCATCACGCACATACGAATTGCCCTTGAAACGGTTGGCAAAGCCTGCGGCGAACCCAGTTGCCGCTGCGCCTGTACCGGTTGCGGCACTGCCTCCGCGGAACACACTGCCGGCGCTTCTTGCGCCTCCGGCCACGCCGGTGATTACCCGTGCTGCCATCAGCAGTTCCATACCCATACCAGAGCCGGTCTGGGCTACATTCAGTCCCATTGCTGCGAGATAGCTGTCAAATTTCTGTGCCGTTTTGAGGAACGCCACTGCACAAAACAGCCACAGGAACACATTGCCGTTACCGTTGGACAAGGCGCCGCCTGTGCCGATATACTGACCTACCGAGGTTGAAAAGCCACGCAGGAACCAGACATTCATCACAAGGAGCAATAGCTGCGACCCGACCATCCGGCACCACGACCGGAATACCGGCGTTGTTACTTTGGATGCGCCCATAGAATAGGCGAGTGGTGAGGTGTAGCACAGCACACCGACAACGATGTACCGTTCCACCGTTTCAAGCAGCAGCTTGAAATAGTTCCAGCCCAGCGCAATTTCCAGTATGGTGAGCAGCAGCAATCCGACCACCGAGATGGTGGCGATAAGACTGGTCAGCCCGTTTTGAAGGGCCTGCTCGATTCCGGCAAAGGTAAAGTCCTCCGCCGTCATCTGAATGTCCATGAGTGCCGTATACGGCGCTGTTGCGATTTTCAGCGTCAACAGGAAAATCGGCTTGGCATATCCGATCAGAAAGGCGAATAACGCACTTCTGCCAAGCAGTACCCACGGGTTTTCCGCCTCCGTTACAGGGCCTCCGAATACACGGAATAACTGCCAAACTGTGATCAAAAACAACAGAGCCCATGCGGTGTACTGCATTACGGTAAAGGCTTTAGACACAAACGGGAAGTATTCTTCCATTGCCGTCATATCCGTACCGAGTGCCTGAAGGAACAGCCCGGACACTGCATCCATCATGTCTGACACAACGCTGCTGATCCAGGTGACGATTCCTTCAAAAATCCAGTCAAGCATAGGTGTTCACCTCCTTTCCGCTTGACCGGATCTTTTACGGGTTGTAGTTCCCGCCGCTGATAAGGGGCTGCAGATAGGCAACGATAAAGCCGAGAGAATTCAGAACGATCCAGGTGATCACGATCCTCTTGAGCCAGCTCGTCGCCTCGTCGACGGCTCGCTGATTGCGCGATATCATGCGTACCAGCAGGGCGATAGCGGCCACGGTGACTGCCACGATGGTGCTGATCGCCACAAGCTCTCCGTAGATATCCTTCATGATCATCGAAAAACGATCCCACATATCTGCGGCGAATACCGCCTGTGTCGAAACGAGCAGTGCCGCCACAACGCCCACAAGCGACCAGTATGCGGTTTTGATCTTTCCATCGCGCAGCCGAAGCTGTCTGTTCATGCTTTTGGCCCTCCTTTCTTCGGTATTGGGCAGCAAAAAACGCCGTCTCTCAAAGCTTTTCAGCTCAAGAAACGGCGTCGGTTTCGCCCGATCCCAGTTTGGGACGATATTATTTTAACACATTCGCGTTCCCGTGTCATCGGCAATCGTGTGCCAACTTTTCGCCTTTTTATGAGCATATTCATTTCAGTCCTTCCAGAAGCGTCAGCATTTCCAGCCAGAAGTCTACATCCGGCGCAGCTGTCGCCCACAGACGAATGGAAAGAATGGAAATGGCCTGCTGACGATAGCGATAAAAGTTCCGCGACGACAGGTTTAGGCGATACAAAACCTCCTGATGGTTGAGCACCTCCGGCGCTATGTAGGATGTGTAGATGAGATTATACAGCCGTTCGCCGTTGTCCGGCTTCTTTCGGAGCACGGTCAGTGCCTCGTTGAGCCGATCCATTAACAGACGGGATTTCTGCATACCCTGCATCCGGCTTTCGAGTTTTTTGTTGCCCAGCGCCACCTCGACATCCACATCCTCGATCAGCTTGTCCACGCCTTCAAACGGCCGGTCAAGCTCGGTGGCAACCGTTTCAGGGAAGCATTCCAGCATCCACACCAGCGTGCGATAGTGCTGGAGAAGCATCAGCGTGTTGTGATAACAGTTTTTCGTCTTTTCCTGTCTGGCAGCACGCTTTTGTGCATCGTCGATCCGGCTGTCTCCCAAGATGCCTCGCCTTGTCAGAAGTGTGATAAAAGCGTCTGACTGCGCTTGTATTCGTTTTTCCTGCTGCTCATATTGCAGTTCATCCTGTTTGCTCATGATAAAACATCTCCTTTGCGATTTTGGTGATATCCGTCGGCCTGCACGGTCCGCGGATTTTATTCGTTTCCTGTACCTTGAGATCGAAATATCCTTTACTCCGGCAGACATACTCACAATTCTTACAGTTCCAACACAGAGAAAAATACGCGCGTATTATACTGTCCGAAAGTGCAACGCGATTTTCCTCCACATTGTCAATCGACTTTTCCACGGCATTTCTGCTGTACCATGCGACCAGCCGGTTGATGTGTTCATTGTCACTGCCTACCTTGTGCGTATTTGCACCCCAAATACGTATTTCGTCAAGAATACGCAGGAATTCTGCCTGCTCAGGCAAGGAAACCTCAGTATCCATCGGATAAGATTTATTGAAAACGAGGCAGCCGTAAGAGCCGGGAAGACGGTACAGTGCAAAGACATCCCCGTGCTTTTTGAAAAATCTCCATACCTTTGTCTTTTCCCAGCCCCAGCGCTGACCCAGTTTTTCCATAGTTAATATGGCGCCGTAATTGCCGTATTGAACAGCCGGCGCTATAAAAGAAAACGCATTGCCCGGTTCTTCTGATACTGTGTGGCACCAGAGGTCCAGCCATGCGTCTGCTTCATCAAATATATATCGCTCCTCGGCAAGTCGCTCCGTAATGTTGCGGGGGAGGCAGAGAAACCCAAAACCGTCTGTGGCATACACGGTTCCGTTCATGCACTCCTCGCCGGAGCATTTTACGACCCAATCCGTTAATTGATAGGTCAGCTTTTTGGTTTTGCTGTCCAGTGTGTATTTCAGATAACCGAGGTCTGACAGCTTATCCAGTATCTCTAAAGCCTGTACGCGGCTTTTGATGCCGAGAATACTCTTCAGCCCAACAATACCTCCGGACCACATTCCGGGGCTCACAGCGTTCTTATGGCCACAATAGAAGGCGTGTCCCTTGCGAAATGCAGCTCTGGCGGCAATCTTTGCCCAGGCACCCATAATACCTTTGCCGGCCGGCAGGGTATCTCTTCGGAGCTTTACCCATTCATACTTCATCAAGCATTTCAACATCAGCGCCTCCTTCCTTGGAATAATAAAAAAGACGACCATTCCGTCGTCACATAGTATCAGTCTTCGATTCTTACGATCAGTCCGTTTAGCTTGATCAGCTTCACGCCTTTGAGATACCAGAACTCACCGAGTTCGATTCTCGTCGGGATCCACTCTCCGTCAAGCAGCACCTCCAACCGTTCTCCGCAGTGAAGGCCGCCGTAGTAATCCAGCGGCCCGAAACGAATGTCCATCCGACCGATTACATCATCATAAATCAGTACACCTTGTTTTTTCATCCTTATCCTCCTCGTGAAATAGGAAAAGCCGAATGAGTTTCAGTGCTCATTCGGCTTTTCTGTGTGACAGGTTATTAAATATGTTTTGCTCGGCTGCCTATAAATTGGCTCCTCCTTTCGGGCATATTAAAGTCGAATTATGCCCGGGCCTCGAACCTAATTCTTGGACAAAATCAGCAAAACCCCAGTGTTTATGCGGCATAATCCTCTTTGTGTTATTATACCGCAATCATCAATTCGGCGCACTATTCCTGTTGCTTTCATAAAGAATTTCTCCCTTAATTTGTAATTTTCTCTGTTATATTTTGCACATAATCATTCGCTCTATACTGCTATTCAGTCGTGATTTTTTGGAAATTTTTATCAATCGGTATGTTGTAAAGCAACTAATGACTGCCGCTTATTTGGAAAACGATATTTTTAAATAGGATTTGCAAAAAAGCGGATAAATTAAGCGAATAACGCACAAAATCCCCGAGCCTTAAAGGCCTGGGGATTTTTGATGTGCTTTATTTTTAGGTGTTTGCACCGCTTGCCGAAACAAATGCAAGCTTTTTTGAAAGCGCGGATTTATAAATGAAAAAGGCAATAACGGCCGTGGAAATTTCCGTTATCCAAAAAGCGCTCCAAACGCCGTTTGCGCCAAAGGCTTTGCTGAGCAAAAATGCCACCGGCAAAATGATAACCGCATATCTGCAAAGCGAAATCGCAAGCGAAGCCACTCCGTTTCCGAGTGCCTCAAGCGCACCGCTTGCTGCCACGCTGACGGATGAAGCAACAAATCCGATTGCAATAATACGCAGTGCATAGGTGCCGATTTGCACAGCTTCGGCGCTGTTGCTGAACAGGCCAATAAGCTTATTCGGAATCACAAGGCAAAGCAATGTGCCCACCGCCATTACGCCGACGATAAGAAGCAATGAAACTTTATAAATTTCTTTAACCCTTTTCGTTTCGCCCGCGCCGAAATTATAGCTCAGCACGGGGCGCATTCCCTGCACTATTCCGTTTGCCGTTAAATAAAGAAATGTTTGCAGCTTATAATAAGCGCCGAGCACAAGCACATACACCTGCGAAAATGCGGCAAAAATCGAATTTAAAACGGATATCATAAGCGAAGGCAGCGCAAGATTAAGCGATGCGGGAATGCCGATTGCATACGTTTTGCGGCATATTTTGCTCACACTTTCCATGCCCTTAAATCCGATTTTAACGGCCTTTGGCTTAACGGCATAAACAATTATATAAATAATCAGCGACGCGGTTTGCCCGATGCCCGTGGCAAGTGCCGCACCCTCTATGCCCATTTTCGGGAAGCCGTAGCCAAAAATCATTAAAGGATCAAGCACAATATTTATTATGCACCCCGCCGCCAGGCTTACCATGGAAACAGACATTTTGCCGGCAGCCTGAAAGATTTTTTCAAAGCTCATAGAGGCCGCCTGCGGAATGCAGAAAAGGAAAACGATATTCGTGTATCTAATCCCGAAATCGATAATTTCGGCATCAGAGGTAAACATTTTTAAAAACGACGGCATAACGGCTAAGCACACAATCATAAGCACAAGCCCATGCAGCATATTCATAACAATGCCCATTGTGGCGGCGGTGTTTGCCATGCGCTGCCTGCCCGCACCGAGATAATAGGCCATAACGGCATTTATCCCAACGCCGAAGCCCACCGTGATTGCGATTATCAGATTTTGCAGTGGATACACAAGCGAAAGCGCGGTCATTGCATCTTCGCTTATTTTTGCAATAAAATAGCTGTCTACAATATTATAAAGCGAATTTATAAGCATTGAAACCGTCATAGGCAGAGCCATAGTTATAACAAGGCGAGTGACGGGCCTTGTTTTCATAAAGGATTGATCAGCATTTTCGCTCATTTAAAATCACAGCCTTTCCTGTTTTAATAGAATTGCATAAAAAAACGCCACACAGCCGAAACTGCGTGGCGAAAATCAAAGCAATGCTTTGGAAAAATCCACTCCGTTTAAAACGGTTTTGGGATATATATCCGAGCCGCATAAAAGCAGCGGAATTTTAAATTAACAAGCTCTGAATAAATCAATCTCTGCGGGGGCGGCGATGATTACCGTCTCTGCGAGGCTTTCTCGGAGCTTCGTCAATATCATTTTCAGGAGTAAGGCCGTCAAGCTCGATAAGAGCGTCTCTTCTTGAAAGATTGATTCTGCCCTGATCGTCTATCTCAATGCACTTAACGATGATTTGATCGCCGATATTAACAACATCCTCAACCTTATCAACGCGCTTAACATCAAGCCTTGAAATATGAACAAGACCTTCCTTGCCGGGAGCGATTTCAACAAATGCGCCGAAGTTCATAAGCCTTGTTACAACGCCGTTGTAGAAAGCGCCTACTTCGGGATCGGTTGCGATAAGCTTAACAACATCTCTTGCGCTGTTGCACTTTTCGATATCGATACCGCTGATGAACACGCGGCCGTCCTCTTCGATATTAACCTTAACATCAAAGTCGTTTTGGATTTCCTGAATAACCTTGCCGCCCTTGCCGATTACATCGCCGATTTTATCGGGATTGATAGCAAGAGTAACCATCTTGGGAGCATATTTTGAAAGCTCTTTACGGGGCTCGCTGATAACGGGAAGCATGATTTCGTCAAGAATATAATTTCTTGCCTTATGAGTTTTTGCAAAAGCTTCCTTAATAATTTCGGGAGTAAGGCCGTGCACTTTAAGGTCCATCTGAATAGCTGTGATGCCGTCTTTTGTGCCGGCAACCTTAAAGTCCATATCGCCATAGAAATCTTCAAGGCCCTGGATATCAACCATAGTCATGAAATCACCGTAAACGCCCTGATCACCTGTGATAAGGCCGCAGCTGATGCCTGCAACGGGAGCCTTGATCGGAACGCCCGCAGCCATAAGAGAAAGAGTTGAGCCGCAAACGGAGCCTTGAGATGTGGAGCCGTTTGAGGAGAGAACTTCGGATACAACACGAATGCAATACGGGAATTCATCAACGCTCGGGATAACGGGAAGAAGAGCCTTTTCTGCAAGAGCGCCGTGGCCGATTTCTCTTCTGCCGGGGCCTCTTGAGGGCTTGGTTTCGCCAACGCTGTAGGACGGGAAGTTATAGTGATGAATATATCTTTTTTCCTGCTGCTCATCAAGGCCGTCAAGCTGCTGGCAATCGCTCATGGGGCCAAGGGTTGTTATTGAAAGAACCTGAGTTTGACCTCTTGTGAAAAGGCCTGAGCCATGAACTCTGTCAAGCAAATCAATTTCAGCATTAAGCGGGCGGATTTCATCAATGCCTCTGCCGTCTACACGCTTATGCTCATCTTTAAGCCAAGCACGAACAACATGCTTTTGAACAAGATACATAATTTCATCGATTTTAGCTTCGCAGCCCTCGAATTTTTCGTCAAATTTTTCATGAACTGCCGCATAAATCGGAAGCAAAGCTTCGTCGCGAACGAGCTTATCATCGGTGTCGAGTGCTTTTTTAACATCCTCAATGCAGAAATCTTCAATTTCTTTAAGAATTTCCGGATCGGGATTGGAGGATTCATAAGCAAACTTCGGCTTGCCGATTTCATCAACGATGCCCTGAATGAACTTAACCATCTTTTTGTTTTCCTCATGGCCTGCCATAATGGCGTCAAACATAACATCATCCGGAATTTCGTTACCGCCGGCTTCGATCATGGCAACAAGATCTGCCGTGGAAGCAACGGTAAGAGTAAGATCGGTTTTTTTTCTTTGCTCAAGAGTGGGGTTAAGAACTATTTCGCCATCAACAAGGCCTACATTTACGGAAGAAATCGGGCCGTCCCACGGGATATCGGAAACTGCGATTGCAGCGGAAACACCGATTGCGGCAGTAACCTCGGGTGAGCAATCAGGATCAACGGACATAACCGTTGCAACAACGGAGCAATCATTTCTTAAATCCTTGGGGAAAAGAGGGCGAATAGGTCTGTCTATGCAGCGGCTTGTAAGAATAGCCTTTTCGCCTGCTCTGCCCTCACGGCGGAGAAAAGAGCCGGGAATTTTGCCCACTGCATACATTTTTTCTTCATAATCAACGGAGAGGGGGAAGAAATCAACGCCCTCTCTGGGCTTTGCAGATGCTGTTACCGTGCAAAGCACTTCCGTTTCGCCGTAGCGTGCAAGGAAAGCGGCATTTGCAAGGCCTGCCATTTTTCCTGTTTCAAGAGAGAATTTGCGGCCTGCAAATTCGGTTTCCCATTTTTTGAAATTCTTGAAAAACATAAATTTACCTCACTTTTATTTTTTATATTCCAAAGGAGGTGCAATAGTAATAAATTCAGCCTGCAATGCGCTTGCCTGCTCAATTTACTACTATTTACGCCCCTCCTTACGGTTTGATTAAAGCCCCTTTGGGGTGTTTTTAAAGATAAAAAGCAGACGGCATATTTCGCACTGCCGTCTGCAAAAAAGATTATCTGTCCAGAGTGTCACGGATGCCGAGCTTTGCAACAAGTGCACGGTATCTTTCGATATCTGTCTTATAAAGGTAAGCAAGAAGATTTCTTCTGTGACCAACCATCTTAAGCAGACCTCTGCGGGAATGATTGTCTTTCTTATGAACCTTAAGGTGAGCTGTGAGCTCGTTGATTCTTGTGGTAAGAACGGCAATCTGAACCTCCGGAGAACCGGTATCGCCCTCGTGAGTAGCATACTCTTTCATAATAGCTTGCTTTTCAGCCTGTGTCATTTAATTTCACCTCTTTAAAAATATTAGCCGATCGGCGAAAAACACAGAAACGGGAAGGTGAAATCGCAAAAGCGCTTACACCCGAATCCGAGTAATTCGTATTCAGCGAGGAAATTATAACACAAGCAAACGAATTTGTAAAGCATAAATTTATATAACAATTAAGTGCAGCACAAAAAAGCATAAGTATTTCGCCTTACAAGCGTATTAAAAAGCTTTAAAATTTTAATATTTCGTCAAAAAGCAAATTTAGTGCTTGACTTTATTTTATAATTGTTATATACTTTTTACGCCGCTTATTACAGGCAGTGGCGAGCAATCGCCCTATAAGCGCGGATTTCGCCGCCCGTTGTAGCGAGTCTTAATAAAGGAAGGTAAATTCAATGTACGCTGTTATCGTAACCGGTGGTAAGCAATACAAGGTTTCCGAAGGCGATGTGCTTTATGTTGAAAAGCTTGGCGCAGAGGCAGATGCCGAAGTAACTTTCGATAATGTTGTTGCCGTTAATGACGGAAAAGGCATTAAAGCAGGCAAGGATTGCGCAAAGGCTACCGTTAACGCAAAGGTTCTTAAGAACGGCAAAGGCAAGAAAATCACAGTATTTACTTACAAGCCGAAAAAGAACGAAAAGCGCAAGATGGGTCATCGTCAGCCCTATACAAAGGTTGAAATCACAGCCATCAACGCTTAATTGATGATTAACGCAAAATTCTTTAAATCGGGCGATTTATACACAGGCTTTTGTGTGGAAGGCCATTCCGGCAGTGCAGAATCGGGGCAAGACATTATTTGCGCCTTTGTTTCAAGCGCCTGCTATATGGCGGCAAACACAATAACCGAGGTTATAAAGCTTTCGGCAACAGCCGAACAGAGCGACGGCTATTTAAGCCTGAGCATTAAAGAAAGCCCGATTTCTGCACAGGATATTCTTTGCGGCTTGGTGCTTCATTTAACCGAGCTTCAAAAGGATTATCCGAAAAACATTAAAGTGATTATATCGGAGGTGTAGTAATGCTTAAGTTAAATTTACAGCTTTTTGCTCATAAAAAAGGTATGGGTTCAACTAAGAACGGCCGTGATTCCGAATCAAAGCGCCTCGGCGCTAAAAGAGCAGACGGTCAGTTCGTTCTCGCAGGCAACATCCTTTACCGCCAGAGAGGAACTCATATTCATCCCGGCAACAATGTTGGTATCGGCTCAGACGATACTCTTTATGCTCTTGTTGACGGCACCGTTAGATTTGAAAAAATGGGTAAGGACCGCAAAAAGGTTTCCGTTTATCCCGTTGAGCAGTAATTGAAGCCTAACCGGCATTATTAAGGCGCACGATTTTTTCGTGCGCTTTTATTTTTTGCTTTTTAGGCGGCAAATTTCTTTAAATCAGAATTAAAATATGGTATTATATTTAAAACATATTTATAAGACGAAAGGATTGAAAATCATTATGGTTGCCGTAATAACGGGCGCTTCAAGCGGAATAGGAAAAGAAACGGCAAGGCTTTTTGCCGCAAAAGGCTGGCAGGTCATCTGCCTTTCGCGCACTCCGTGCGACATCAAGGGCGTTAAAAGCCTTCGCTGCGATATCACAAAGCAGGAGGATATTGACGCCGCTTTTTCGCAAATAGAATGTGTTGATTTGCTTATTAACAATGCCGGCTTCGGCGTTTCGGGCTGCGCGGAATTTATGGAAATGAGCGAAATCCGCAGCCAATTTGAGCTGAATTTCTTTGCGCATGTTGCCGTTACCAAAGCGGCGCTTCCGATGCTGCGCAAAAGCAAGGGCAGAATCATATTCACCTCCTCCGCCGCAGCAATATTTCCCATCCCCTTTCAATCATTTTATTCGGCAACGAAATCGGCAATCGAATCGCTGACCTGCGCACTCGCAAACGAATTAAAAGCCTTCGGAATAAGCGTTTGCGCGGTGCGCCTGGGCGATGTTAAAACGGGCTTTACCGCCGCAAGACAAAAGGATTTTGCCGGAGATGATATTTACGGCGGCATGATTTCAAAATCAGTTTCTGTTATGGAAAACGACGAAATTCACGGTATGAAGCCCGAAGAAATAGCCGCAGCTGTTATGAAAGTTGCACAAAAGAAGAAGCCTCCTGTGATTGTGACGGTTGGCACGAAATATAAGCTTTTCTGCTTTCTTGCAAAAATACTGCCGCAAAACACCGCAAACAAAATCGTAGGCTCCATGTATATGCCGAAATGAACAAAAATAATATCAAAGCCCGCACGATTTTCTGCGGGCTTTTTTGCCGCCCGAAAAAATAAAAAAATCTTAAATAGGAAACAAAAATTTAAAATTTATGTTGACAAGTATTTTTATATATGTTATATTTTATTCACGGTTAGTTGGTGCTAACTTTTATTTTTGCGTTTGCGTTAGTCTTTTCTAACCGCGCGAAATCGTTTCGGTGAAAACTGAAGGAGATGTTTATATGTTTCTCTCTATGGCAGATTACGGAGAAAAGAAAACAATTCAAAAAATTGCAGGCAAGGACGAGCAACGACATCATCTTGAAAGCCTTGGATTTGTTGAGGGCGCGGATGTGGAGGTTGTTACAAGCCTGAACGGGAATTTGATTGTTAATGTTAAAGGCACCCGCATTGCCATAAGCAAAGCAATTGCAAATAAAATAATTGTTTGATTATTTTTAATTTTAGGAGGAGTTTCAATGACTTTAAAGGAAGCCAAAATCGGCTCAACCGTTACCGTTAAAAAAATAAACGGCACCGGCGCGCTGAAAAGAAGAATCATGGATATGGGCATCACGAGAGGCGCTCAAATCTATGTACGCAAGGTTGCCCCTCTCGGCGACCCGATCGAAGTAACCGTCAGAAACTACGAGCTTTCGCTTCGTAAGGAGGATGCCGCAAACATCGAGGTTGAATAAGCCTCTGTTTGCAAAAAACCATTATTTTTTTACATAACGGTTAGGCAGTACTAATAAATGTTAGGCTGAGCTAATAATTGTTAGGCCTTGCTAACGAAGTGTGCCGCCGATTTATGAAGGAGGAAAATACATGTCTTTGAAAATAGCGCTTGTAGGTAACCCAAACAGCGGCAAAACCACCCTTTTCAATGCGCTCACAGGTTCTAACCAATTCGTCGGCAACTGGCCCGGCGTTACGGTTGAAAAAAAAGAAGGTAAATTAAAAATCGATAAATCCGTTACTCTTACGGACTTACCCGGTATTTACAGCCTTTCACCCTACACACTTGAAGAGGTTGTTGCAAGAAACTATGTGCTTGACGAAAAGCCTGATGCAATTCTTAACATAGTTGACGGCACAAACCTTGAAAGAAACCTTTATCTTACAACCCAGGCTCTTGAGCTTGGCGTGCCGGTTGTTGTTGCAATCAACATGATGGATGTTGTTAAGAAAAACGGAAGCAAGATCAACATCGACAGGCTTTCCGAGGAGCTCGGCTGCAAGGTTGTTGAGATTTCCGCTCTTAAAGGCACAGGCGTTAAGGAAGCCGCACAGGCCGTTATCGCCGCTGCGCAGGACGGCACCAGCGTTATTAAGCACAAATTCAACGAAAAGGTTGAAGCTTATCTTAACGAAATCGAAGCAAAGCTTTCCGTTGCCGAAAATCAAAAAAGATTTTACGCTATCAAGCTTTTTGAGCGCGATGATAAAATCGGCGAGATGGATTCCAACCTGCCGAATGTTGACGACATCGTGAAGAAAGCGGAAGCAGAATTTGACGACGACAGCGAAAGCATCATCACAAACGAACGCTATGAATACATTGCTTCAATCATCGATTCCTGCTATGTAAACAACCTTAAGGGCAAGCTTTCAACATCCGATAAAATCGACAGAATCGTAACAAACAGATGGCTCGGTCTTCCGATTTTTGCCGTTATCATGTTCCTTGTTTATTACATTTCAATGGTAACAGTCGGCGCAGCTTGCACAGACTGGGTAAACGACGGCGTGTTCGGCGACGGATGGCACCTTTTCGGCAGAGGCACGGCTCAATATGAGGAGGCTGCCGAGGATTACGGCGACACAGACCAAATTCTTGATGCTTTCATCGCAGAATACGGCACAGACGATATCGCAAATGCAATCGATATCGAAAGCGATGATTACAGCGACGCAACGGCAGAAGCCGCTTTGGCTCAGCTTGATGCCGCAACTCCCGCAGACGCAAGTGTAACTTATGAAACGGAAGATGAAGAAACACTTGAAACAACAGAGCATCCCGGCGCAACCAAGGCAGATCTTGAGGACGCCATCGCTCAATATGAAAACACGGATTACAAAGAAGCATACGGCGCTCCCGATACTTCCACATACGGCACTTGGGTGCCCGGTATTCCCGCACTCCTCGGCGATTTGCTTGATAAAGCAAGCTCACCCGATTGGCTTTCCGGCCTTATTCTTGACGGTATCGTTGCCGGCGTGGGCGCGGTTCTCGGCTTCGTTCCGCAGATGCTTGTTCTGTTCCTTATGCTTGCATTCCTTGAGGCTTGCGGCTACATGTCCAGAATTGCATTTGTGCTTGACAGAATTTTCAGAAAATTCGGTCTTTCCGGTAAATCCTTCATCCCGATGCTTATCGGCACGGGCTGCGGCATCCCCGGCGTTATGGCTTCAAGAACAATTGAAAACGAGCGCGATCGCCGAATGACGATTATGACCACCACCTTTATCCCCTGCGGCGCTAAGGTTCCCTTTATCGCAATGATCGCAGGCGCAATCTTCGGCGGCTCGGCAATCGTTTCCACATCTGCTTACTTCATCGGCATGGCCGCAATCATCATTTCCGGTATCATGCTCAAGAAAACAAAAAGATTCTCCGGCGACCCGGCTCCCTTCGTTATGGAGCTTCCGGCTTACCACTGGCCCACAGTCGGCACCGTTCTTCGCTCAACCTGGGAGCGCGGTTGGTCTTTCATCAAGAAAGCCGGCACAATCATCACCCTTTCCACAATCTTTGTTTGGTTCACAACTTACTTCGGCGTTGTTGACGGCCATTTCGGAATGCTCAGCGAGGATCAAATTGATTCCTCAATCCTTGCCACAATCGGCGGCGCACTTGCTTGGCTCTTTAAGCCCCTCGGCTGGGGCAACTGGCAGGCAGTTGTTGCCTCCATCACAGGCCTTGTTGCAAAAGAAAACATCGTTGGCACAATGGGTATCCTCTACGGCGCAGGTGATGCCAATGTTTACACAACAATCGGCAGCGTATTCAACGGCGTAACAGGCTATTCGTTCCTTATCTTCAACCTTCTTTGCGCACCCTGCTTTGCAGCTATCGGCGCAATTAAGAGAGAGATGAATAACGCTAAATGGACTTGGTTCGCAATCGGTTATCAGTGCGGCTTTGCATATGTAATCGCACTCATCGTAAACCAGATCGGCTCCATGTTCATGGGCAACGGCAATGTATTCGGTCTCATCGTTGCAATCGCAGCAATCGCCGTAATCGTTTACATGCTTGTCAGAAAGAATAAGTATGATAATAACGAACTTACCGTTAAAGCAAAGGCAACAAAATAATTGATTGCCGCTTTTTAAGAAGGTGAATTTTATGTTAAGCTTTTTAAAGGCTAATTACTTAACAATTATTATTATCGCGGTTCTTGTTTTAATCGTGGCGCTTATCATAAGAAGCCTTGTTAAAGATAAGAAATCCGGCAAAAGCTCCTGCGGGGGCGATTGCTCCTCTTGCGGCGGCTGCAAAGCCTGCGGTGCGCCGAAGAAAAAATAAGTACTCTCGGCATAACGCCGATGAATAATTACTCCTTTAAAAAAATGATGTCCTCGGTTTTCCGAGGGCATTATTTTATACTGCACTATAAAAATAAGCGTATGCACCTAACAATGCACACGCTTATTATGCTATATTGTTGGCTACAAATCGGCTTCAAATCGGCTTAAAGCTTGCTGCAAAGAAAGAAAAAGCCGCAACATTAGAGCAAAAAGAAAAAGCCTTAAATTCCGCATAAAGCGAAGGAATTTAAGGCTTTTTTGGCGCAGATGAAGGGATTTGAACCCTTGAAACGGTTATCGCCGTTTACACGATTTCCAATCGTGCTCCTTCGGCCAGCTCGGACACATCTGCATATATTGGGCGGAATCTTTTCCGCCCATATAATTTACTATATTTTCGGCAAATAGTCAAGTACTTTATAATAAAATCAATCCAAAACCTGATAATATGCGGAAAATCTGTTTAACTTAGTTTCAAACTTATCCTTAGGCTGCTCCTTTGGCACCTCAACAGGATAATTGCCTGTGAAGCAACCGTCACAATAATTAAGGTGTGATTGCTCGGCAAGCTTATGGGTGGCATCAATTGAAAGATAGGCAAGCGAATCAACGCCGATTATTTTTGCGATATCCTCCACACTGTTATATTTGCAGGCGATAAGATTTTCCTGGCTGTCAACATCCGTGCCGAAATAGCAGGGATATTTAAACGGCGGCGAGGAAACACGCATATGAACTTCCTTTGCGCCCGCCTCGCGAAGCAAAGCCACAATTCTGGCGCAGGTTGTGCCTCTTACTATTGAGTCATCAATCATAATAACTCTTTTGCCCTCTATATTCGGGCGCACAACATTAAGCTTTATGCGCACAGCATCCTCGCGCTGATCCTGGCTGGGCTGAATAAAACTTCTGCCGATATACTTATTTTTAATGAAACCAACGCCGTAAGGAATTCCGCTTTCCTTTGAATAGCCGAGGGCAGCATCAAGGCCCGAATCCGGAACACCGATTACAATATCCGCATCAACCGGGCTTTCCTTTGCCAGGAACTCCCCTGCGCGCATTCTTGCCTGCTGAACGGAAGATCCCTCTATAACGGAATCCGGCCTTGCAAAATAGATATATTCAAACACGCACATTCCGCCCTTGCATTTGCCACAATGGCTTGTATCCGACGAAATCCCCTCCGTGCTGACGGTTACAATTTCGCCGGGCGCAATATCCCTGATAAATTTAGCGCCGATTGTATCAAGCGCGCAGGATTCGGAGGCGATAACATAAGCGCCGTCATCCGTTTTGCCTATGCAAAGCGGGCGAAAGCCCATGGGATCCCTAAAGCCGATAAGCTTTGTGGCAGTCATCACAACGCATGAATAAGCACCGTTTAGGTGATTCATAACTCTGGAAACCGCTTCCTCGGTACTTTTGCACACAAGGCGCTCCTGCACGATGGCATATGCGATTGATTCCGTATCCGAAGTGCCGTGGAAAATTGCGCCGCCAAGCTCAAATGCCTTTCTCAGCTCTGCCGCATTAACAAGATTTCCGTTATGAGCCAATGCCAAATTACCTTTTATATGGCGAATAACAAGCGGCTGCACATTATTCGGATTATCTCCGCCGCCCGTGGTGGAATAGCGCACATGGCCGATTGCCATGTTGCCCTTGCCGAGCCCGTCAAGCTTTTCCTTTGTGAAAACCTCTGGCACAAGGCCGTCGCCCCTATAATGGGAGAAAACGCCGTCGTCATTAACGGCGATGCCGCAGCTTTCCTGCCCTCTGTGCTGAAGCGCATAGAGCCCCAGATAGGTTGAGCGAGCCACATAGGTGGTTTTATTTTCAAATATTCCGAATACACCGCATTCTTCGTGAAGACTGTTAAACATATTTATAAAAAGGCCTTTCCGGCTGCCGAATATTTACCGAATATCACCGTGCACGGCAGCCGAATGGCACGGCGGCGGTATCCCTCTCTTATATCGTTATATGATTATACAACAATTAGTTCGGCGTGTAAAGATTTGCATACGGTCTTGAAGTGGCGGGAACCAACTTTTTAAATTCGCCGCCGATTATTTCGCCGTAATCCGCACCGAAATATTTGCAATATTGCTTAACATATGCTTTAAGCTCTTTTTCATCCTCCGGCGTCAGCTCGCAAACTTCAATATTGGGCGAAAGATTTTCTTTTGGGAATTTGCCCCTGACGATGATTTTGCCGCCGTGCATACCGGATGCGCAATGCGTGCCGAAAAGCTTTTCGCCGCGCGGAACATTCAGACCGAGCAGCACAATAGTGCCGCCTGCCATATATTCGCCGAGAAACGAACCTGCATTTTGACCGATTACAATAACCGGCTTCATTTGCTCAAATTCCTTCATATGAATTCCGCCGCGGCAGGCAACATTATCTTTGATATAGATATTGCCGTCTCTCATGCCGTAGCCGAGAGCGTCGCCGCTGTGGCCGTGAATAACTATTTCGCCGCCGTTCATTGTGTTGCCCACGGCATCCTGACCGTTTCCGAACACAACAACTCTGCCGCCGTTTAAATAGCAAGCCATATCGTTGCCGGGAGTGCCGTGCACCTCTATGGTTTTGCCGGAATCAAGCGCGCAGCCGATATATCTTTGACCGTTTACATTTTTAACCGTTACTTTATTCTTTTTAACAAGCTCGTCTTTAATAAGCTCGTTTACCTTTTCATATCTTTCAAGGCCTGCTTCAATACTCATATCCGTGCCTCCTTATTCGCCCGCGTGCTTAATGCCGAGGATTTCAAGCTCTTTTTCGCTTAATCCTATTCCGCGCAGCATCAATCTGTTTCCTTTGAGGGAATCAACGGAATTTATGCCCATGCCGCCCATAATCTCTTTAATTTCGTGATTCCAGGCATTAACAAGATTGACAACCCTTTTATACATAATTTCCGGATTGAGCCTTTTGGTGAGCTCGGGTTTTTGAGTGGCAATGCCCCAATTGCATTTGCCGGTGTTGCAGGTTTGGCACATGTGGCAGCCCATTGCAATAAGCGCCGCAGTGGCGATATAGCAAGCGTCTGCGCCGAGCGCGATTGCCTTAATAATATCCGAAGAGCAGCGGAAAGAGCCGGCCGCAACAAGTGAAACGGTTGAGCGAATGCCCTCGTCGCGCAGCCTTTGATCCGCGGCGGCAAGCGCAAGCTCAATCGGAATGCCGACATTGTCCCTGATTCTTGTGGGAGCGGCGCCGGTGCCACCCCTGAAGCCGTCTATAACAACGATATCCGCGCCTGCTCGGGCAGCTCCCGACGCAATAGCGGCGATGTTGTGAACCGCGGCGATTTTAACGGCAACGGGCTTTTCACCGTTTGTGGCTTGCTTGAGTGACCATATAAGCTGGCGCAGATCCTCAATCGAATAAATATCGTGGTGCGGTGCAGGTGAAATTGCATCCGAGCCGACGGGAATCATGCGGGCATTTGAAACCTCAACATTAACCTTTTCGCCGGGGAGATGACCGCCGATGCCGGGCTTTGCGCCCTGACCGATTTTAATTTCTATAAACCTTGAATTTTCAAGATAATCCTTATAAACGCCGAAGCGCCCCGAAGCCACCTGAACAACGGCATCTCTGCCGTAATCCGTTAAATCGCTGTGAAGGCCGCCCTCACCCGTGTTAAACAGAGTGCCGAGCTCCCTTGCCGCCATTGCGAGCGATTTTTGCGCATTAAGGCTGATTGAGCCGAACGACATTGCAGAAAACATAATCGGAGTTTCAAGCACAACCTGCGGCGGCATTTCGGTGAGGGATTTACCCTTTTTCTCCACCAGCATTTTCTGCGGCTTTCTGCCGAGAATTGTGCGGATTTCCATAGGCTCGCGCAGCGGATCGATTGAGGGATTCGTTACCTGCGAGGCGTTAAGCAGAATTTTATCCCAATAAATCGGAAACTGCTTGGGATTGCCCATTGCCGAAAGAAGTGTTGATCCCGTGTTTGCCTGGCGGCAGATTTCCTGCTGATACTGCGGAGTCCAGTTTGCATTGTCGCGGTAATCGCAAACATATTTTTCTATTCTGAGCGCACCGACGGGGCACATTGAAACACACCTGTGGCACGCAACACAGTTATCCGACTTTGAGATAACCGTTTTTTTATCTTTAGGGGAATAAAGATGGCAGCCGTTTGAACATTCGGTTATGCATTTGCCGCAGTTAACACACAAATCCTTATCCCTTATTACCGTAAATCTGCGGGGGATGTAATCAATCATTTTGCACCCTCCTTTTTATCAAGCTCAAGCGGAACGAAAACGGGCTTTGCACCGCTGACGGACCAAACCCTTTCGGGATCCGGGCAAACAATTCTGATTGCCGATTCCTCGGAGGCAAAATATGCCCTTGTGCCCTTTGTGGCCGCAGTAAGCGAGCGAAGCTTTAAGCGATCGTTGATGGCAAGCAGGCCCTTGTTTGAGCCGAGAATAACGGAAAATGGGCCGTTTACCAATGCAGAGCCGTAGATAGAGCGCAGGGTGGTGAAATATTCTTTCTTGTCCTTAGGCATTCGGTCTATTTCATCCCATTCGGGAGCAGTGAGCACATCCGCTGCAACCTCTATCGGCAGACCGTGGTGGCGAATAAGGTGGTCGAAAAGATATGTGATAACCTCCGTGTCCGTTTGCATGGTGCAAACATAGCCAAACTGCTCAATATATCTTCTGTTTGCATCGTATGATGAAATTTCGCCGTTGTGCACGATTGACCAATCAAGGATATTAAACGGATGCGAGCCGCCCCACCAGCCCGGTGTGTTTGTGGGGAAGCGACCGTGAGCGGTCCACAAATATGCGTCATATTGATCAAGCATATAAAACTCGCCAACATCCTCGGGATAGCCGACGGCCTTAAAGCAGCCCATATTTTTGCCGCTTGAGAAAATGAAAGCGCCCTCAATATTTTGATTGACTTTCATAACACACTGAACAGTGTATTCCTCCTCATCCATTCTGGCCTCTTTCATACGCACCTTATTCGGCTTTGCAAAATAGCGCCAAATATCCGGACCGTTTGCAATGGATTCGATTTTTTTGGTGGGGATTTTTTCCGAAACATCAACATTAAAGTGCTTAAACAAATAATCCTCGCACAGGCTTTTTGCCTGCTGGCTTTCGTAAAACACATGAAAAGCATAATCATCCGCATGATCGGGATAAATGCCGTAAGCCGCAAATCCGCCGCCGAGACCGTTTGAGCGATCATGCATCAAGGCGATAGATTTAATGATTTCGGAGCCGTTGATTTTTCCGCCCTTGCGATCGATAATTGCCGCTATCGCGCAGCCGGACGGAATTCTTACCTGCCCTTCTTTTAGCATAAAGTACTCCTCCTATAATTATTAAATACCCTATGGGATAATTATAAAACTATAAAAGCCCATGCGCAATAAAATAAAAAGAATTTCATCATTTTATAAAAAAACAAGCTTTGAGCGCGCCCGTTATATAGAATATTTAACGAAAGGTTTTTGTAAATGGGCACACTCCGCAAAGGATAATTGCTCAATAAACCAAACAAACGGCGCTCTGCCGCAAAGCAAAGCGTCGTTTGTTTTTTCGTTTTAAATGACCGATCTTTTTCAAAGAGCCGAATTAAAAGCAATGCGATTTAAGTTTTCCCTTAATCAAGTGTGTTTTTTCATATATTCAAGCATATTGCTGTTTGCCGTGCGATTTGAGCGGCTGAAATTATGCCCCGCGCCGCTTATCGTAACAAGCGTTGCAAAACGATAAACCTTAACCGCGCGTTCGGAAAATTTTATCGGCACCTGCATATCCATATCGCCGTGCAAAATCAACACATCGCCCTTAAAGCCGCCGATTTTATCAAACACATTTATCTCGGCAAGGTCATTCATCCAATTTATGCCGAACCATGAGCCCATTTGCGACCACTCCGCAGCCTGTTTCTTATCGATAAGCGCGGGATAAAGTAAAATCAGCCCGCTAATCTGCGAGGCCTTATCATTCGCCGTCATTGCCGCCACACAGCCGCCGAGGCTTGTGCCGAGCAGGAAAACGCTGCTTGAATCTATATAATCAAGCTTCCTGATTTCGGAAAGCACTGCCTTAAGATCGCTTATTTCCGTGTAAAGAGTCATATCCGAGGTGCTGCCGCCGCTGCGTGTGCTTGAGCTGCCGCCCCAAAAATCAAAAATATAAGCGGCATAGCCGTTTTCGGCAAACATTTCGGCATAAGCGGAAAGCGAAGATCCGTTCAGCATATAGCTGTGCGCCAATATAACGACGGGCAGCTTGCCGGAATAATTATCGGGAGTGTACATTTCGCCGTATAGCTTTTCGGAGCCGTTTTTGCAATAGAGCACTTCCGATTCATACCCGCCCGAAGCGGAGCTGCCGGAATTGCCCGATGATGAGCCGCCGAGCGAAAAGCTGTTTCCGCCGATTTCTATTTCTATGCTCGAAGAGGTTTTTTCCTCCTCGGTTGTTGTTTCCGCCGCCGTTGTTTGCGGCGCAGCGGTGCTTTGTGCCTGAGTTGTTTGTGCGGAAGTGCTTTGCGAACCGACCGATTTGCCTTTTCCCGTGCCGCAGGCGGTAAACGAAGTCGCAATCAAAGCTGCGGCAACAATAAATGCAGATATTCGCTTTGCTCTTTTCATTATTAGCACTCCTTTCACAATGTGAATTAAGCTTAAACTCACTTCCCGTTTTAACGAATTTTCTTTAAAAAGCAGATCTAACCGACCCACTTTCAACGCCATTATACACCATCTGAAAGCGGCGGTCAACAACGCGCAAAACACATTTTTAAGACTCGGCAAGCGCATTTCAGACAAGCAAAATAATTTTGTTCGCGCATCGGTTTTTGATGTTAAAAATGAACAAACGGTTGCAAAAAATCGCCGCGTTTCAAGCCCCTTATTATGCGAATTTAACAAAAAATCATTTGTTTTTACAAGTAGCAAAGTGATCCCTAACGCCGCAGTTTGTTTGACGAAAAAGTTTAATTTGTCTATAATTAAGGCATATTTGCGCAATTATGTGCATAAATCTTACAAAAAACACAAGGGAGGTTTTGCTTTATGGAAAGCACCAAAAACGAAAAGAAAAAACTAAGTAAAGGAAAAAAGGCGCTGATTATAATCTTGGCGATAATAGCCGCCATTGTTATAGGCGAGCTTATTTCAATCAACTGGCATTCAAATCCGGAAAATATTGTTAAATATGAAACGGATAATCCACACATTGTAGATTCGGATCTTCCGCTTGTAAGCGCTCACAGAAGCGGTGGCGGAATTGCACCCGAAGAAACAATGATGGCATTTAAAAACTGTGCGGAAAATCCCGGTTTTGATGTTGATATTTTTGAATTTGACCTCCACATCACAAAAGATGATGTGCTTGTGCTGTTGCACGATGATACGCTTGACAGAACATCAAACAGCCAAGAGGTTTTCGGCCGCAAGGATGTTCGCCCGGAGGAGTTTACCTATGACGAGCTTCGTTCGCTTAACATGGGCGCAAAATTTGAGGATGAGGACGGCAACATGCCATATGCCGAATTGGAAAACGATGCCGTTCCGGACGAGCTTCGCATTTTAAGGCTTGAAGATGTGCTTGACTACCTGATTTCAACAGGCGAGCACAAATATATAATTGAAATAAAAAACAGCGGCGATCTCGGAATGAAGGGCGTTGACATTCTTTACAACATAATCAAAGAGCGCGGAATACTTGAGGATGTTATTTTCGGCTCTTTCCACGAAGAGGTTTCTCATTATGTGGACGATAATTACCCTGATTTCAAACGCAGCGCAACCATTAAAGAGGTGCTCAGCTTTTACAATGCGGCAAATCTTAACAAAAAGAATTTTGAAGCAAAATATGTTGCCCTTCAAATTCCTTACAACATGCCCTTCCGCCTTGCCGCGAACTTAGGCACGGCAAAGGTTATAAATTATGCACATGAGCATGGCATAGCAGTTCAATATTGGACCGTTAATAACGAAAAAGATCTTGCTTATCTTTCACAAATGGGTGCAGACTGCATTATGACGGATTATCCGGACAGATTATATAAAATAGTCAGTGAGCAAAGCGAAAATGCCGCATAATTAAAAAAGTAAAAAGACTTAACAAAACAATTCTGCTTACAAACAGCAAAAACTGCCGACACTTGCGTGCCGGCAGTTTTTTGCGCAACGGGCTGAGTAACATTTATTTTTAAATGCCCCAACCCGCCGCTTCTTTCGGGGATATAAATTTAGGGGGTAAGCCTAAACAAAATGGCTAATCGTTTGCCAAATCCTCCGCGCCCTGCAAGGCGGCAACGCCGCGCTCGCCCGTGCGCACCTTAACGACATCCTCCAAATCATAAAGGAAGATTTTTCCGTCGCCTATATTGCCTGTATAAAGCGCTTTTCTTGCGGCGTCAACAACGGCGGAAACAGGCACTTTGGAAACAGCCATTTCAAGCTTCATCTTAGGATTAAGATTCATTTCCTCAATCGCAACGCCGCGATACATCTTGCTGTGGCCCTTTTGAATGCCGCAGCCCATTACATTTGTAACCGTCATTCCCGTTACGCCGATTTCATTCATGCTTTCCTTAACAGCCTCAAATCTTGAGGGATTGAAAATCATAACCACATTTGTGAGCTTGCCGCTCTCATCCGCAGATGTTGTGTAAGATTCCACGGGAACTGCCTTTTCAACCGGAACCTTTGCAACGGGAACCTCTGCCTGAACATCCTCTGCATAAGCAAGAGTGGGCATAAAGTCCGCATATGCAGACGGCAAATTATGCTCTGTTGCATCAAGGCCTTTGATTTCCTCTTCTCTCGAAACACGCAAGCCGATTGTTTTCTTGATTATTGTGAAAACAACAGTCATGGTAACGGCTGTCCACGCGGCAACGGAAACTACGCCAAGCAATTGCAAGCCGAGTTGCTTTGCTCCGCCGCCGTAAAACAAGCCGTTTTGCGTATCAAACAAACCAACGGCAATTGTGCCCCACATACCGTTTACACAATGCACCGCAACAGCACCGACGGGATCATCAACCTTAAGCTTAATATCAATAAATTCAACTGCCACAACAACTAAAATGCCTGCAACGGCACCGATTATGCAAGAGCCGAGCGCATCAACAACATCACAGCCTGCAGTTACGGCAACAAGACCTGCCAAAGAGCCGTTAAGCGACATAGATACATCCGGCTTGCCGTTTTTAATCCAAGTGAAAATCATTGTAACACAAGTGGCAACTGCCGGAGCGCAGGTGGTGGTTACAAAAATTGATGCAAGCGAATCTATACTTTTTGCGGCTGCACCGTTGAAGCCATACCAGCCAAACCAAAGCACAAACACACCGAGTGCGCCGAGCGTGAGGCTGTGGCCGGGGATTGCGCGGGCTTCTTTTTTGCCGGTTTTCTTATTCTTAACATATTTGCCTATTCTCGGACCAACCATCATTGCACCGATGAAAGCCGTGATGCCGCCCACCATATGAATTGCGCATGAGCCTGCAAAATCATGGAAGCCGAGCTTTGCAAGCCAGCCCTGTGAATTCCAAATCCAGCCCGCCTCTATCGGATAAATAACCGCGCTGATAACGGCGCTGTAAATGCAATATGAAATAAATTTCGTTCTTTCTGCCATGGCGCCGGAAACGATTGTGGCAGCAGTGGCGCAGAAAACAAGGTTAAACACGAAGTTTGACCAATCAAAATTTTGATAA
>OHDP01000385.1_pt1 | contig 30006 bp, 34 predicted proteins | sample 1567011 | NCBI WGS metagenome assembly OHDP01 (sample SAMEA3879532, study PRJEB24766) | human gut metagenome | biome: human-associated habitat; feature: feces | place: USA | collected 1985/1987
ATGAAAAAAAACGGAGAAACCGCTTTTTCTGTGGTTTCTCCGTTTTTTACGTCCTGTCTTACCCTTATCTCGGGCGTTCTGCCTTTTCATTCTTTCTTCGGTATTCCGTGAAATAAAATTCAATATCAAAGCAGGTCTGCTCATCGCCCTCTTCTACCATCTCCCAATCCGGTGATTCGTCAAGATCCTCAAAGAAGGTATCCGCCTGATACGTCATGTCAATTCGTGTGACGTATGCCGTATCACAGTATGGGAGAAGCTGACGGTAAATTTCTCCGCCGCCCGCAACATAAATATCGTCGTCCTCATACGGCTTTAACACTTCCATCAGCTCTTTGATACTGTGGACAACGGTTGCGCCGCGGACAGTCCATTCCGGATCACGGCTTAAAATAATATTCGTTCTGCCTTTTAACGGCTGGCCTGCCGGGAGTGTAGCAAGTGTCTTTCTTCCCATCACGACAACGTGTCCCATCGTAGTTTCACGGAAGAATCGCAGATCAGACGGAATACTTACCAGCAGCCGTCCCTGATATCCCAGACCCCATTTGCGGTCCGCACTTAAAATTGCTTTCATTTTGTTTCCTCTTTCTGTGTTATTTTAGCGTTTTCCGCTGCACGTCGGCACACAAAGCAGGTGTCGGCATTAAAACTCTATGCGCGGACAATTGCATTTTATACGAGTTTGGTTTATACTATATCTGTATGTGCGGCATAGAAACCTGCTGCACAGGGTACTGCCCCGCAAAGGGGCGGCAGGAGGGAAAGAAACATGGATATCGCAGTGGGAGATACCATCCAGACCCGCAAAAAACACCCGTGCGGAGCTTCCAGCTTCGAGGTGCTCCGGGTCGGTATGGATTTCAAGATCCGCTGCACGGGCTGCGGCCGTGAGGTCATGCTGCCCCGCGCGAAAATTGAAAAAAACATCAAGAAAGTGCTCAAGCCCGGCGCTGCCGAGTAACCATTGGGTCATGTAAGGAGAACTGCACAGTATGTCAAGACTGCTTTCCCAAATGGAGGCTGTCAGCCACCGGTTTGAAGAACTTTCCATCCGCCTGAACCAGCCGGAAACAGCGGCAGATCCTGCACTGTTCCGCCGTCTGATGCAGGAGTATCACGAGGCAGAACCTGTGGTGCAGGCCTATCAGGCCCTGATCACGGCGCAGGATCATCTTGCTCAGGCCAAAGCCCTGCTCGAGGGCGAGACCCTTGATCCGGACTTTAAGGAAATGGTACAGCAGGAGATCGGCGAAAAAAGTCAGGAAGTGGCGCAGCTGGAAAATAATCTCAAAATTTTGCTGCTGCCCAAGGATGTCAACGATGATAAAAGCGTCATCATGGAGCTGCGCGGCGGTGCGGGCGGCGAAGAGGCCGCACTGTTTGCCCACAGCCTGATGCGGATGTACACCATGTACGTTCAGAGCAGGGGCTGGGAGCTGGAGGTTCTGAACCTCAACGAGACGGAGCTGGGCGGTGTCAAGGAAGCTATCCTTGCCGTGAACGGCGCAGGGGCCTATAACCGGCTCAAGTATGAGAGCGGAGTGCACCGTGTCCAGCGTGTGCCCGAGACCGAAACGCAGGGCCGCATCCACACCTCCACGGCAACCGTGGCGGTGATGCCGCAGGCCGAAGAGGTGGATCTTGTCATCGACCCCAAGGATCTGCGCATCGATACCTTCCGCTCCTCGGGTGCGGGCGGCCAGCACATCAACAAAACGTCCAGCGCCATCCGGGTCACGCACATCCCCACCGGAATGGTGGTGGAGTGCCAGAACGAGCGCAGCCAGTTCCAGAATAAGGATAAGGCGCTGGAGATCCTGCGCAGCCGCCTGCTGGCCCAGAAGCAGAAGGAACAGCAGGATGCCATCAATGCCAACCGCGCAGGGCAGGTGGGAACCGGTGATCGCAGCGAGAAGATCCGGACTTACAACTTCCCGCAGGATCGCTGCACCGACCACCGCATCGGCCTGACGGTCCACAATCTGGATAAGATCATGGACGGAAATCTGGACGAGATCATTGACGCACTGGCAACCCATGAACAGGCCGAAAAACTGCGTCAGCTCAACGCACAGGCTGAATGAAGCTGTGATGAAAAGAATAACGTGCTTGTGTTGATTTGATGATTGAAAAGTATTTTCACTTTACAGATAGAAAGAACGATGAATCGCATGAAAATGAAAACTGAAATTTTACCTGCTGAGGGCGAAGCAATCGCCAAAGCGGCTGATCTGCTGCGCAGAGGGGAGCTGGTGGCCCTGCCCACCGAGACGGTCTACGGCATTGCCGCCGATGCGCGCAACGGCGCGGCAGTTGCAAAGATCTTTGTGGCCAAGGGCCGCCCGCAGGACAACCCCCTGATCGTCCATGTCACCGGCCCGGAGATGCTGCCCGGCCTTGTCAGCGAGGTGCCCGAGCGTGCCCAGCTGCTGATGGCCGCGTTCTGCCCCGGCCCTTTGACCATCATCATGCCCCGCGGCCCGGAGGTGGCCGCGGAGTGCTGTGCCGGTCTGGACACGGTGGGCATCCGGATGCCCAGCCACCCGGTGGCACGGGCTGTCATTGCGCAGAGCGGCTGTGCCTTTGCGGCCCCCAGCGCGAACCTTTCCGGCAAGCCCAGCCCCACCAACGCACAGGATGTGTTCACTGATATGGATGGCCGTCTGCCCCTGATCCTGGATGGCGGCGAGTGCGATGTGGGTGTGGAGAGTACCGTGATCTCTGTGGTAGGCGAAAAGCCCACCCTGTTCCGCCCCGGCCATATCACGCTGGAAGATCTGGAGCGCGCTCTGGGTGAGGAGGTCGAGGTCTCCAAAGCCATCCTCGAAAAGCTGCCCGAGGGTGCTGTTGTCCGCAGCCCCGGCATGAAGTATAAGCATTACGCCCCTAAGGCAGATGTCACCCTGCTGGACGGCACCTTTGAGCAGTTCAAAGCCTATGTGGATGCCCATGCCGACCAGAACCCCAGCTGTCTCTGTTTTACCGGCGAGGCAGAAAAGCTCGGCTGGCCCTGCGTGGAGTATGGCAGGGAGGACGATGGTGCCGATCAGGCAAAGCATATCTTCCGCAGCCTGCGTGCCCTGGATGAGCAGGGGGACGGCGTGGTCTATGCCCGCTGCCCGAAAAAGGACGGCCTGTCCATGGCGGTGTACAACCGCCTGATCCGAGCGGCAGCGTTCCGGGTGATCCAGCTATGATCACGCTTGGGATCACCGGCCGCAGCGGCTGCGGCAAATCGACTGTGACGGCGGTGTTTGCCGCCCATGGTGTCCCGCTGGTGGATGCCGACCAGATCTCCCGTGAGATCCTTCTGCCCGGTTCTCCGCTGCTGCCGGTGCTGGCCCAGCGGTTCGGGGCAGATATCCTGTATGCCGACGGCAGCCTGAACCGCCGCCTGCTGGCAGACCGCGCCTTTGCTGCGCCGGAAGGAAAGGCTGCTCTGGATTCCCTCGTGCTTCCAGAGATCATCCGGCGGGTCTGCAGACTGAAGCAGGCCGCCCGGGAGGCCGGAGCACCGCTTTTTGTGATAGACGGAGCCGTGATCGTGGGCACCGATGCGGAAAAAGAGTGCGACCACCTCTGTGTGGTCACTGCGCCCTTTGCCACCAGTGTGGCCCGCATTGCGGCCCGGGACGGCATCGCCCCGGAAATGGCGGCACGGCGGCTCAACGCCCAGACCCCGGAAGAAGTCCTGCTTGCCAGGGCCGATCTTGTCCTGCGCAACGATGCTGACCTTGCTTCTCTGGAAGCGGCGGCAGCGGCGCTCTGTGAGCAGCTGCAGGCTGAGGGTGCACGGAAAGGGGGCGCGGACACTTCGCTTTGAAAAAGTTTTTGAAAACGCTGGTTCTGCTCTTTCTGCTCTGTATGGTCCTGCTGGCGCTGCCGCCGGTGCGCCGTCAGGTGGAACAGCGGCTCTACCCGCGGAAATACAACGACCTTGTGGAGCAGTACGCTGCCGAGTATGACCTTGACCCGCTGCTGGTCTATTCCTTCATCCGCACCGAGAGCGGCTTTGACCCGGGCGCAACTTCCAGTGTTGATGCGCGCGGCCTGATGCAGATGACGGAGGAGACCTTCCTCTGGCTCCGCAGTAAGCTGGGCCTGGGGGAGGAGGTTTCCTTTGGCGACCTGTACGACCCGGATGTGAGCATCCGCTTTGGATGCTATTATCTCCACCTCTGCCTGGTGCGTTACAACGGCGATATCTCCACGGCCGCCGCAGCCTACCACAGCGGGTGGGGCACTGTGGATGCCCTGCTTCAGAAGGAGGAACATTCAGAGGACGGGTTGACCCTGTCGGGTTTCCCCTATAACCAGATGCACCACTATGTGGAAAAGATCACCGCCTGCTATGCCAAGTACACCGAGCTGTACGGAGCCTGAGCAGGCTGCAAACCCGCTTGAACCGGCTTGCGCCGGTTTGAAATATTTAGGAATACCGAAACAGAAAGGCAGGAGAAATTCTATGGCAGAAAAAACTCCGAACCAGCAGCTGGCTGAAAAGCTGCTCTATAAGCCTGCTTACGTCGCCGATAAGGACGCTGACGTGAAGCAGAAGGCCCACGACTTTGCCGAGGGCTACAAGAAGTTCCTGGATGCAGGCAAGACCGAGCGCGAGGTTGCCGCCGAGAGCGAGCAGATGCTCAAGGATGCAGGCTACCAGCAGTTCGACCCGAAAAAGACCTACAAGCCCGGCGACAAGATCTACTTTGTCCAGTGCAACAAGGCTGTGGTGGCTTCCACCATCGGTACCAAGAGCTTTGAGGATGGCTTCCATCTGGTCATTGCCCACACCGACAGCCCCCGTCTGGACCTGCGCCCCACCCCGCTGTATGAGTCTGACCACCTGAGCTACTTCAAGACCCATTACTACGGTGGTATCCGCAAGTATCAGTGGGGCACTATCCCTCTGTCCATCCACGGCGTGTTCACCCGTGAGGATGGCTCCACCGTCACCGTCCGTGTGGGCGAGGATGAGAACGATCCCGTCTTCTGCATCACCGACCTGCTGCCCCATCTGGGTGCCGAGCAGAACGCCCGTCCCCTGAAGGACGGCATCAAGGCTGAGGAGCTGAACCTCCTCATCGGCTCTGATGCTGTTGATGACGAGAACGTCAAGGAAGCTGTCAAGCTGAATACCATGATCCTGCTCAACGAGAAGTACGGCATCACCGAGAAGGAGTTCATGCGTGCTGAGATCGAGATCACCCCGGCTTACAAGAGCCGTGACGTTGGCTTCGACCGCTCCATGGTGGGCGGCTATGGCCACGATGACCGTGTGGACGCTTATCCTGCACTGATGGCCGAGATCGAGACCAAGAACCCCGCCTACACCACCGTCTGCGTCCTGACCGATAAGGAAGAGATCGGCTCCGATGGCGTGACCGGTATGCAGAGCATGTACGCCTTCCACTTCATGCAGGAGCTGTGCCGTGCCGCCGGTCAGGATGATATCCTGGCCTTCCGTCACAGTGTCTGCCTGTCCGCTGACGTGACCGCTGCCTACGATCCCACCTGGGCAAGTGCATTCGAGCCTATGAATGGCACTTATGCAGGCCGCGGCGTTGCCATCTTCAAGTACACCGGCGGCGGCAGCAAGGGCTCCGCAAGCGATGCCTGCGCTGAGCTGGTCAGTGATATCACCCGGATGCTGGACAACGGCAACGTTGCATGGCAGATCGGTGAGCTGGGCCGTCTGGATCTGGGCGGCGGCGGCACCATCGCCAAGTATGTCGCAAACCGCGGCATCCCCGTGCTGGATATCGGTGTGCCTGTGCTGTCCATGCACGCTCCCTTCGAGGTCATCCACAAGAACGACCTGTACATGGCTTACCGTGCCTTCTCCCTGTTCAACAACGCACAGTAAGCGCGATCCAGAATGAATGCCCCGGCAGGTTTTGCGCCCGCCGGGGCATTTTTGCGCTATTTTAAGAAAAATGCTTGACCTTTAACCGACTTTATGGTGTAGTGTAAGGGCGGAGGTGAAGCAAATGAACATCAAACAGGCTTCAGAACAAAGCGGTGTGTCTGCCCCGAACATCCGCTTTTACGAAAAAGAGGGGCTTCTCACACCGGCGCGCAGGCAGGGCAATGACTACCGCGATTACACCGCCGGGGATGTCCGCACCCTCAAGCTCATCCGAATGCTGCGCATGCTGGATGTGCCGCTGCCCATCATCAAGGCGGTGCTGCGCGGGGAACAGCCCCTGCAGCAGGCGCTGCAAGCCCAGCAGACTGTGCTGGAGCAGCAGGCGGCTCAGCTGGCGGGTGCGATCCGCTTTTGCGCAGAGCTGACCCAACAGACTCCTCAGGTGGATCAGCTGGATGTGGACGACTGCCTGACCCGCATGGAAAGCCCCACCCCGCAGCAGGGCTTCTTCTCCGGCTGGCTGCAGGATTACTGCACGCTGGCGCGGGTTCAGCATCAAAAGCACTTTTTCTTTATTCCGCAGGGCAGCATCAACACCCCGCAGGAGTTTACGGCGGCGTTGCAGACCTATGCAGAAGAGCGGGGAATGCAGTTCGCCCTGACCAAAGAGGGGATGTACCCGGAGTTCTCGCTGGATGGCATTCCGTATAAAGCTTACCGCAATCCGGGCAAATACCGGGACGAGATCTGCTGTGACACCGTGCATCCCGAGCAGCTTGACACCGGGCTTCCCTCCCGGCGGGAAAAGCTGCTGCGCATTGCGCGTATCGTGCTGCCGCCGGTGTGCGTCTTTGCGGCTATCATGGCAGCGGGGTGGGCAGTCACCGGCGGCACGGACTGGCTCTGGCTGGCGGCGCTGGCATCCGGCGGGGTACTGCTGGGGCGCTGCTTTGAAAAGTGGCTGTAAGGCGCATTACCCCAGCGGCAGCGCCTCGGCTACGGTCAAAAAAGTGTAGCCGTTGTCCGTATACCACCGTATGATGTCCGGCAGCGCCTCGGCGGTGGTGCGGGTGGTGGCAGAATCGTGCATCAGAACGATGCACTGGGTCTGCTCACCGGTCTCATGCACCACATTCCGGTAGATGGTTCCGGCACTGGGCTTGCCGCCTACGGCATCCTCAGCACAGACGTTCCAGTCTACATAGGCATATCCTTTTTCGGCACACTGCTGTTTCAGCTCGGCCATCACACCGCGCCCGCCGTAGCGGCGGCTGACCGTGTTGGTGCTGCCGCCCGGAAAGCGCAGGTAATGCAGAGAAGCTGTGTTGACATAGGGCGAGATGCGCTCTTTCAACAGCTCGATATCCTGCCAGTAAGCAGCTGAACTCTGGTAGATGTCACTGTATTCATGGGAAGCGGAATGCAGCGCGATCTGGTGGCCTGCCGCCGCCGCATCCGCAATGAGCGGCAGGTATTTTTCATTGTAGCCCGTGGCCACCACAAAAAAGGTGGCCTTGACCCCGGCGGTGTTCAGCGCATCCAGAACCGCCGGGGTCGTTTTGCTGGGGCCATCATCGAAGGTCAGGCAGACCCATTTCTCCGGCACCGGCTCTTCCTGCGGCAAGGAGCTTGCAGGGGCCGCCTCCGGAGCAGGGGAGGCAAAGCCGGTATCCGGTACCGGGGTCAGGTCGCTTTCCTGGCAGCCGGGCCCCGCCGGCACAGCAAAGAACAGCCCCAGCCCAAAGCCTGCCGCTGCGCCCGCCAGAAGCAGAGCTGCCCTGCGAAATAAGATCTTCCCGTTTGCTCTCAGCCATGAAACCATCTCCCAAACCTCCTTGACAAATCGCATTGGATCTGCAGTATCTCTTATAGGATATGACCCGCTGAAAATTTGTAGAATACAAAAGCAGGCAGAGGAATTGACATTTTCCGCAAAAATTGATAAACTAAATAAGTTCTCCGTGCAGGAGTGGCGGAATGGCAGACGCGCTGGTTTTAGGCACCAGTTCCCAGTGAGTGAGGGTTCAAGTCCCTTCTCCTGCATACACAAAACGGCAGGCCCTTGGATAGAATCCGGGCCTGCCGTTTTGTTTGCGGCTTTGGTTGGAAAGCATAAGAAAATCCCACGATCTATCGCTAGACCGTGGGATTTCTTTTATGCGAGGGAGGGGACTCGAACCCCCAAGGATAAACCACACGCACCTCAAACGTGCGCGTCTGCCAGTTCCGCCACCCTCGCACAACTATAAAATTGTTGCAATCCCGGATTTCTGAGGCTTGAAACCGTTGTTGCGGACTGCTTGAATATACTACCACATTACCCCGGGAAAGTCAAGCGATTTTGATAGAAATTTCCTCGTTTCATATTCGATCGTGTCCCGGTGCATACTAGAACAAATTATCACCGGGGAGGCAGGACCGTGAAACGACGCAACAGAGCACAGCGATTGCTGAGACTGACAGCAGTGTATCTTCTCCTGCTGCCGTTTCTGCTGCTGGGTTGGCTGTACAGCCGCCTGCCGGATCGTGTTTATCTGGAACCCGGGCAGGCCTTGCTTTTGCCCCGCTTTGGCTGGGTGGAACCTATGGGGCTTCACGGCAGCCAGAATGCGGCCAGTACCCAGGTCGTGGGCAGTTACCAGACCACTCTGTCACTGGGCGGCTGGCTTCCCATCAAGAATATCCGCACGGTGGTCACGGAGCGCACGCAGGTCACGGTCTGCGGTACGCCGTTCGGGGTCAAAATGTTCTCCGAGGGGGCACTGATCGTTGGCTTTTCCGATATTGACAGCCCCGGCGGGAGCACAGTGAACCCGGCAAAGGCGGCGGGACTGCGCCTGGGAGACCGCGTGATCCGCATTGGACAGACCAGGACGGAAAACAATGACGCTGTGAAGGAAGCGCTGGAAGTCGCCCGGGGAAGCGCCGCAGAGGTCATCTATGTCCGCAGCGGGGAACAGCGCAGCACCACCCTGACCCCTGTCTGGGATGCCGCTGCCGCCCAGTGGCGGGCAGGCATGTGGGTGCGGGATTCCTCCGCCGGTGTGGGCACTCTGACCTTTGTGGACCCGGAAAAGGGTGTCTTTGCGGGGCTGGGGCATCCCATCAGCGACGGCGACACCGGCGAAAGCATCGCTCTGCGCAGCGGGGAGATCGTGCCATGTGAGATCACCGGGTGCAGCATGGGCACTGTGGGCAGCCCAGGGGAGCTGAAGGGGAAGTTCCTGAGCGCCCACGCCATTGGCAGCATCCGGATCAATGGAGAAAACGGTGTTTATGGCACAACACGGACAGGCTTTTCCGGGCAAACCATGCCGGTGGCGTTTGCGCAGGAGGTCGAGACGGGGGATGCACAGATCCTGGCTACCGTCGCCGGGGAAACACCCCGTACCTACCATGTCCGCATCGAGAAGATCAGCGATGCCGATCCGCGCCGCAATATGGTCGTCCGGGTGGTGGACAAAGCCCTGCTTTCCCGGACCGGCGGCATTGTGCAGGGGATGAGCGGCAGTCCCATTTTGCAGAATGGGCGGCTGGTCGGCGCAGTGACCCATGTCCTCGTCAACGATCCGACACGGGGCTATGGAATTTTCGCGCAGACCATGCTGGAGCAGGCTGAACAGGTTGCAACGGCGGAAAAATGAGCAGATTTGGTAAAACAAAACAGGCTGATTCGACTGAAGATTCCATAATATGGCAAAAATAACAGTTGAAATCCATGGGAATTTATGGTAAAATCAGAAACGTAAGGAAAACCGCACACATTGGAGGAATGAACGATGGACAAGATCAAATTTTTGATGTCGGATACTGGCGCAGAGATCACGGCAGCCTGTCGTGAAGCTTTGGAGCAGAAGGGCGTAGAGGTGACCGTGGTGGAAAAAGACGGCCTGAAGGTCCTGCAGAAAATGCTTGCAGTGCGGCCCCAGGTGGTGTTGCTGGATGCCTTTATGCCCGGGCTGGATGCGCTGGCCGTGAAACAGAAGTACAATGCAGCCGGTGAGCGTCACACCTCTTTCTTTGTGACGGGGGCGTTCCAGAGCGAGGAAATGGTGCAGGAGCTGCTGGACGAGGGCTTTGCTTACTACTTCGTCAAGCCCTTTGACGAGACGGTTCTGGCAAGCCGCGTGCTGAAGGTGGCTGCCGGGCAGGAAAAGCGCATTCTGCATACCAGCGTGGACAGCGATGAACTGACAGTCACTGAGATCCTGCACCAGATCGGCGTTCCCGCCCACATCAAGGGCTACCAGTTCCTGCGGGATGCCATCCTGCTTACCATGAACGAGCCGGAGTACATCAACGCTGTGACCAAGCGTCTCTACCCGGAAATCGCCAAGAAAAACGGTACCACTGCCAGCCGGGTGGAGCGCGCCATCCGCCACGCCATTGAGGTGGCGTGGGACCGGGGCGATGTGGACACTCTTAACAGCTATTTCGGCTATACCATCCACAACCTGCGGGGCAAGCCCACCAATTCAGAGTTCATTGCGATGATTGCCGATAAGATGCGGCTGGATAAACGGCAGAGGGCAGTGTGATGGATACACGTGCCGACGTGATATTTTGTGCGCAAAGCTGGCAATTCTGGGATGGTGAAAAATGTTTATCGCTATGGCATTATAGAATTATGGATTCCATAGCGATGAATTGAATGTTGATAGGGCGATAAATCTCCGGAATTTATTGGGTGTGGAGCCGAATGGATTCCGGAGGTTTTTTGTGGTGGAAAAAGATGTAGAAATGTTTCTGGAGGCGTGTGAGTTAAAGGGACTGAGTCGGTATTCTTTTCGGAGAAGATGGCAGGGCAGATTCGGAAGTGGATCAAGTATAAAGACCGCTATCGTAAAAGCATGGCTCACACCGAAGGCTGGGTAACAGCAGAACAATAAGACACCAGCGTATCGTGTTACGAAAACATGGTACGCTGGCGTTTTTGCTTGAAGAAATTGCTATGTTCTCTTATTGCTGGTAAAATAGGGGCGGATGTACGAATAAGAATGAATGTGGGAGCGTGATGGAAAGTGGATATCTCTTTTAAGATGGGCGATGAAAAGTTCAATTACAGAGTAAGTGCAATCATAATTTCTAACGGAAGAATTTTGGCAATGTCCCATGACAAACCGTCAGAGTACTACTCTCTGCCCGGGGGTAGAGTGATGATGGAGGAAACGGCCGAACAAGCGATGATACGGGAAGTTCTGGAAGAGCTTGGTGTTTCACTGAAGATATCCCGGCCATTATGGTTGAATCAATCTTTTTTCACAAAAGATACAGATGGTCTCCGATATCACGAGATATGTATTTATTTTTTGATGGATACCGCAGATGCTGGCCTGCTGGAAAGGCAAAACACGTTTACTCGAACAGAGGGAACCGATACGCATATATTTAAATGGTTAGAGATTGCTCAATTAAAGGATGAAACTTTTTATCCATTGTTCCTGAAAAAAGAAATTTCCAACCTTCCGGATGGGTTCACGATCCGAACGGAAGTGCGATGATGAATCTGTGCTTTCGATGTTGACGTTTTTGTTGTACAAAATTGAGGAATTTATCCTAATGGCATTTCTTCTGCTGTGATATCATTATATCGATCAAAAGGAGGAATGCAAAATGATTCATCTGCTGTTAGCGGTGATCTATGTTTCTTTTATCAGTCTGGGCCTGCCAGATTCTCTGCTGGGGGCTGCGTGGCCTTCGATCTATCAGGGGTTTGGGGTTCCGGTCTCCTACTCCGGTGTGATCTTCTGTATCATATCGGTGGGAACGGTGCTCTCCAGCCTGCAAAGTGACCGGATGACCCGCCGGTTTGGAGCAGGCGGTGTTACGGCCATCAGCGTTGCCATGACCGCTGCTGCACTGTTCGGGTTCTCCGTCAGCAGCTCGTTCTGGGCCATGTGCCTGTGGGCAATTCCTTATGGACTTGGGGCTGGAAGCGTGGATGCGGCACTCAACAACTATGTGGCGCTCCATTTTGCCAGCCGCCACATGAGCTGGCTCCATTGTATGTGGGGAATCGGAGCCTCGGTCGGGCCCTACATCATGGGCGCAGCGCTTTCTTCCCGTGCCGGGTGGCAGACGGGATATCGGGTCATCAGTGTGATGCAGATGGTGCTGACGATCATCATTCTGCTGAGCCTCCCGCTCTGGAAAACGAAATCGGGTGCGAATGCCGAGGAGCGGGAAGCAGTCCCGGCAGAAGTACTGACCCTGAAACAGATTTTCCGGATCTCCGGCGTAAAAGAGGTTCTAGTCACATTTTTCTGCTACTGTTCTCTGGAGCAGACCACCAGCCTGTGGGCCAGCAGTTATCTGGTGCTGAACAGGGGAATCGCGCCGGAGACCGCCGCCGGCTTTGCCAGTCTTTTCTTTGTCGGCATCACCGTGGGACGGGCGTTGTGCGGCTTCCTGACCTTAAAATTCGATGATACCCAGATGGTTCGTATGGGGCAGGGGATCATCGCGATTGGGATAGCGGCGTTTCTTCTGCCGCTTGGGGAAGCAGTGACACTGGCAGGGCTGCTGCTGGTTGGTCTTGGCTGTGCTCCGATCTATCCCAGTATCATTCATGCAACGCCGGGCCGCTTCGGTGCGGACAGGTCGCAGGCGATCATTGGGGTTCAGATGGCCAGCGCCTATATTGGCAACTGCCTGATGCCGCCGTTGTTCGGCGTAATCGCAAACCACACCACGATCGCGATTTTTCCGTATTACCTGCTGGTGATCCTGATTTTGATGGGATATATGCACGAAGCGCTGCAAAAGAAAACGAAAGCGGCGCAATAAAATACCGCTGCTCTTGCATTTGGGAAAATGCACAGGAGCAGCGGTATTTTTTGTATGCATATCAATCCCGCACCTGCACCGGAATAGTCGGCTACAGCACACCACGATTCTGGATGTGGCACTGGGGGAAAACCTTTACTCAGACGGCCCGGATCGCTGGGGTTCTCTTGCCTGTATGCGTCGGCAGGCATCCTCCTTCACAAGCTCAATGATCACCGCCGTCAGGGGGATAAAGAAGATGATGCCGATGATGCCAAAGAGCTCTCCGCCGATCATAGCGGCAACAAGGGTGTACAGCGGAGAAAGCCCCACGGATTTTCCCACCACCCGGGGGTAGATGAACTGGTTTTCAATAAACTGTACGGCAAGGTAAACAATGAGACAGCGCACGGCCAGAATGGGATCCACCAACAGCACGAGGAACACGCTGACTACGCAGGAGATCAGCGCTCCAACGTAGGGGATGATGGCGCAAATAGCAGTCAGCATTCCCACCAGGCTGCCGTAGGGGATCTTGAAAACGGAAAACGCAAGAGCCATGAGAACGCCAAGGATCACGGCCTCGCTGCATTGCCCTGTCAGAAAGTTTGCAAAGGATTGCCGGAACAGTCGGCAGAACTTCAGCAGCCAGGCGGAGTGGCTGGGCTTCAGGTAGGCACAGACCAATGTGCGGGCGTGGTGGCAGAGACTCTCTGAGCCAACGGACATATAAACAGAGATGATCAGGGCAAAGGATGCGGTTACCACAATATTTACCGTGGCAGATACGGCACCTACCGCATTGACCAGCACGGTATCGATGCTGTCGGTGACCCTGTGAAGCAGTTGCTCCCAGTCGATGCCCTCCAGCCAGCTCATCAACCACCCCATGTCGGCATCCTGTGCACTGAGATAGGCGGTCCAGCGGGGGATGTTTGCTTCGATCTGTACATAGAGGCTGTGAAAAGACTGCACCAGCTCCGGGATCAGCAATGTCAGCGCCAGCACCAACACCAGCACAACACCCAGCAGGGTGATGAAGAAGCTCAGGAGATGGAGTGCTTTATCCGAGGGCTGTTTTTTGGCCTTGCAGAACAGGCGTTTCAGCCGTTTTTCCAGCCCGGTCATAGGCACATTGATAAATAGTGCCAGAATGCCGCCTGCCAGAATGGGCAGTATCAGATCTACCAGCTGTGCAGCAAATGCCAGAACGGAAGAAAGCCGCAGCAGCGCCACAAAAAGCGTGACTCCTACAACAGTTATGAGCAGATATTGTTTTGTTTTTGGTTCCATGAAAAAATCCTTTCCCGGAGCTGATGGCTGAAATATGCAAAGAGAACGTCTGCGAACTCTTTTTTCGTATTGTAATCAGAAGCAGCTGGCTTGTCAAGAAGTCGGGAACTGCGGGGTTTTCTTTTTGGGCTGGGCGTGATATAATATGTAGGTCGTAATTCCGTGAAAAAACTCAAAATAAACGGGAACGCGTGGGAAAGCAAAAGAATATAACAGAGAGTATCTTTGCTGCTTACATAAAGTTGAGCGAAAATCAACTTGAGATAAAACTCCATAGTACAGTTTGTATAAAAATAACACGAAAAAAGCTGAAATTTCCTCTTGCTTTTTCTGAGATCTGTGCTATAATATTAAGGCAATCGTTTCCAAGGCCGCTCGCGGGGGTAGCCGATATTGAAGGTTGTGATGGGCACATACATTTATAATATGGCCCCAATAAGTCAGAACCAGAAATGAGGTGAAAAAGAATGAAACAGGGTATCCATCCGAACTACGTTGACTGCACCATCACTTGTGCTTGCGGCAACGTCATTAAGACTCGTTCTACCAAGCCCGAGATCCACGTCGAAGTTTGCTCCAAGTGCCACCCCTTCTACACTGGTAAGCAGAAGCTGGTTGACACCGGCGGACGTGTTGAGCGCTTCAACAAGCGTTTCGGCCGTAAGTAATTACTGGTCTTTTCAGCGCCGTCTCCTTTGGGAGGCGGCGTTTTTTGTTGTTATGCCGCACAAAAGCTCTCTTTCTGTAATTTACACGCCGTTCCCTTATTTTGAACACATTTCCGGACTAAAATAAACCAGTATCTTCAAAAAGCGCTTTGCGCTGCCTTAGAAAGGAGCGTTGTGAACGTGATCGAAGTTTCTCATCTCACCAAACAGTATGGCAATCATCTTGCCGTGGACGATGTCTCGTTTACCGTGGCAGATGGCCAGATCTGTGGTCTGCTGGGGCCCAACGGCGCGGGCAAATCCACCATTATGAACATCCTCACCGGCTATCTCTCTGCCACCAGTGGGCAGGTGACGGTGGCAGGGCACCCTTTGCCCGAGGAGGCCGATGCCGCCAAAGCCTGTGTGGGCTATCTGCCCGAACAGCCGCCCCTTTACCCGGAAATGACGGTGCAGGAGTACCTGACCTTTGCCGCCGAGCTGAAGGGTGTGAAAAAGGCGGAACGGAAGGAGCAGGTGTGCAGGGCTGCCCGCCGTACCGGGCTGGAAACCGTTCTGCCCCGGCTCATCCGCAGCCTTTCCAAGGGCTACAAGCAGCGGGTGGGCATTGCACAGGCATTGCTGGGCAGTCCCAGGCTCATCATTCTGGACGAGCCGACGGTCGGCCTGGACCCGGCACAGGTCATCGAGATCCGCAAGCTCATCCGGGAGCTGGGCCGGGCACATACGGTCATCCTGTCCAGTCATATCCTCAGTGAGGTACAGGCAGTCTGCCAACAGATCCTGATCCTTTCCAAAGGGCATCTGGCGGCAGCAGGCAGTCTGGAGGAGCTGACCGCCGATGGCAAGAGCTTGGAAGAGGTGTTTCTGGAACTGACCGACGGTGAACCGGAAGAAGCAACCGGAGAGGAGGAAGCAGAATGACAGCTATTTTTAAGCGGGAATTCCGCAGCTTCTTTCACGGGATGCTGGGGTACGTCCTCACGGCGTTTCTGGTGGCGAGTTCCGGCCTGTATTTTCTGGCCCGGTGCCTGATCTACGGCCTGACGGATTTCAGTTACTACACCCTCTACCAGACCATTTTCATGCTGCTGCTCTATATCCCGGTACTGGCGATGCGCTCACTGGCCGAGGAGCGCCACAGCCGCACCGACCAGCTGCTGCTCACCAGCCCGGTCTCAGTGTGGGGCATCGTGCTGGGCAAGTTCTTTGCCATGGCAGCTGTGTTCGCACTGCCCTGCGCTGTGGATGCGGTGATGATCTTCATCCTCTGGGCACTGGGCGGCACGGTGTCGGCGTTGATCGCAAACCTTGCGGGGCTGCTCTGCTACTTTTTGCTGGGCTGTGCGGCCATTGCATTGTGTGAGTTTCTCTCCGGCCTGACCGAGAACCAGATCATTGCCGCCGTGGCGGGCTTTTCAGCCTTGCTGCTGGCCTACCTGATGCCCAGCCTGCGCAGTATGTTCAATGCGGGCAGCGCCGTGGCGCTGGCAGTGTTCACCGGGATCGCAGGCGCGGCTTCTCTGGCGGCCGGTCTGCGCACCCGCAGCTTTGTGCTGGGGTGCCTGACCTTTGCGGCGCTCTGCCTGGGCCTGACAGGGCTGTTTCTGCTCCGCAGTGCATGGCTTACCGAGGCTTTCAGCGCTGTGCTGAGTGCCCTGTGCCTGTTTACACCCTTTGAGGATTTTGTCAACAACAGCTTCTCCATCCCTGCCGTGGTCTATTATCTGACCGTGACGGCGGTGTTCCTGTTCTTTACGGCGCAGGACATTGAGAAGCGCCGCTGGAACTGAGAGGAGGGAACACAGATGAAGCTTTTTGCAAAGCAGAGCTCCTCGGGTGACGGGCGGGTGTTCCGCAGCGGGGTGTGGTCGGCAGCCATTGCCTCGGCTGTGATCGTGCTGGCCGTGCTGGTCAATCTCATTGTCCGGGCCATTCCTTCCAGATATACCGAGTTCGATCTCTCCGAGGCGGGGCTCTACACCCTGAGCGAGAGCTCCAGACAGGTGGCCGACGACCTGACGCAGGATGTGACCATTTACTATCTGGCCCAGACCGGCAATGAGGACCAGATCATCTCCAAGCTGCTGGACAAATACGCCGCCCAGAGCAGCCATATCACCTGGGAGCTGAAAGATCCGGCAGTCTACCCAACCTTTGCGGCCCAGTACGGCGCACAGGACCTGACCTCCGGTGGGCTGATCCTGGTCTGCGGGGAACAGAGCAAGGTGCTGGATGCCGCAGAGCTTTACGACTACGATTACAGCGATTATGCCACCACCGGCGCGGCCAACGTGACCTTTGATGGTGAAAGCAGGATCACCTCTGCCATCTACCAGCTGACCAGCGGAGAGAGCCGCCATGTGTACTACACCACCAACCACGGCGAGCAGGCGCTGACTTCCACCCTGACCGAAGTGCTGGAAAGCCAGAACCTGACCGTTTCGGCACTTGACCTGCTCTCCCAGACCATCCCCGAGGACTGTGACCTGCTTATCATCAACGATCCGGCGCAGGACTTTTCCGGCGCAGGCAGTCTGGTGGATGAGCTGGGCCAGCTGCGCAGCTATCTGAGCAACGGAGGCCGCGTGCTGCTGCTGACGGATTCCTATTATAGTACCCCCAATCTGGATGCTGTGATGGCCGAGTTCGGCCTGACCCGCACCGAGGGCCTTGTGGTGGAGGGCGACACCAACCATTACCTCAATGGCTACCCGGCCCTTTACCTGCTGCCGGATTATGCCAGTACGGAGGAATCCACCGCGCTGGACGGTGTGAACACCAGCCGCAGAGTTCTGCTGCAGATGGCACAGGGCATCACCCTGACCGAGACAGAGCATGTGGTCTCGGATGCCCTTCTGGTCAGCTCGGACAGTGCTTACAGCAAACCGGAAGGCTACGAGATGACCACCACCGAGAAGGCGGACGGTGACATTGCCGGTCCCTTCACGCTGGCAGCATACGCCCGCAATGAGAACACGGGTGCCCAGGTCATCTGGGTCAACTGCGGCAACATGGACAACGAGGGCATCTATCAGGTCATCCCGGGCAATGTGACCTTCTTGCAGGGGTGTGCGGCTTCGCTGGCCGGGCAGGAGAGCGCTGTCCTCATCGACAGCAAGGCACTGGAAGCAGCTCCGTTGGAAGTGCCAGGCATTGCCGCCTCTACGCTGGGCCTGCTCTTTGTCATCGTTCTGCCTGCGGCCCTGCTGGCTGTGGGTGCCGTGGTGGTCGTGCTGCGGCGCAGAAAGTGAGGGGCTGCCCATGAAAGCAAAACGGTGTACCCTCGGGGTGCTGCTTTTCCTCATCCTGCTGGCAGGCGGCGTGTTTGCCCTGCTGATGCTGCGGAATGCCAGGGAAGAACAGGCTGCCAGTGCGGCCGCAGATGGGGCTATTCCGCTGGCGGCAGTTTCGGGCAATGACCTGACGCAGATCGTGCTTCACTATCAGGGCGAGACGAACACCCTGCTCTATACCGCCGATGGCTGGACGCTGGCTGAAGATCCAGCTTACCATCTGGACACCTCTGCCTGCAACACGATGCTCACCGCGCTTTCCTCTTTGAACGCAAAGCGGGAGCTGAGCCCGCAGGCAGGGGAGGACTACGGCTTTGCGGAGCCTGCGCTGACCATAGAGGTGACGGCAGCGGGCGAAACGGACACCTATACCTTCGGGGCCAGCAATACCATGACAGGGGATCTCTATGTCCGCAAGAATAACAGCAATACCATATATACGGTATCCGGCACCAAAGCCGCCTGCTTTGAGTTGACCAGGGCGGAGCTGTTTGGTGCCTTCAACCCGGCGGGGCTGACGGCCTCGGAGATCGAAGCCGTCTCCTATACGCTGGCCGATGGCGAGACCGTGACCCTGAAAGCAAACTCGGAGCCTGCGGCAGAGAGCGGCAGCAACGCCTGCCAGACTGTCTGGCGGCTGGCAGGGGACACCGCCGCAGACCTCGACGAGACAAAGGTGGATGCCATCCTCTCGGCTCTCTGCACCTATGTCTCGGCACAGGCAGCAGATGCCGACCCGGCGGCGTATGGTTTTGAGGCCCCGCTGGTCACAGCAGAGGTCACCACAGCCGATGGCACAATAAATCTGACCTATGCCATGGGGACAGACGGCTGTTACCTGATGGTGGAAGGCGACAGCTCCGTTTATACGGTGGATGCCAGTGTGGTGAGTGCGCTTTTGTACCCCGTGGATCAGCTGAAAGCAGAATAAAACGTTTCACTCCCGCGCTGTGCGAATTCTTGGTACAGCGCGGGATTTTTTTGCGCCGGATGTAAAGTTTCGGCAAACCTCGACAGAGTGATTGACATTTCAGTTCGGATTGTTTATGATAGGCGATGACAGGGCAGAATAACTGCACAATATTACGGATGTCATGGATGTTGTGCGGGGCTGGGTCGCCCTGGTACGAAGGATGGGGTGGATGCCCTGTCTTTTTTCGTATCTGAGTTTAAGGAGGAAAAGTAAAAAATGGACAACTCGGTGATCGTTTCACTGCGCGATATCGTGGTGGAATTTGACGGTCAGCGCATTCTGGATGGGCTGAACCTGGACATCCATGACAAAGAATTCGTAACGCTGCTGGGTCCTTCCGGCTGCGGCAAGACCACCACCCTCCGCGTGGTCTCCGGTCTGGAAAAGCCCCAGATGCACTACCGCTGGCCGGAGATCGAAGATTTCTCCAACATGCTCTTAGAACTGGCTCAGACCGTAGCTCCCAATCTCACCGTCATTGACGCCATTGATGCCATGGAGGGTAACGGTCCCACCGGCGGCACTTCGCATCCTTTGCATATGCTGCTGGCGGCAAAAGATTTCTATACCCAGGACTGCTTCGCCGCAAAACTTATGGGATTAGAACCTACAGAGATCGTCATGCTGCGTCAGGCACTGGAAAAAGGTCTGGCTCGCCCTAAGGAGTTGGCGCTTGTGGGAGATCCGGTTCCGGAAGGCTTATCTCCTTTTCAGAAGCCGGATACCATAAAATTAGATTTTACCAACGGTGTGCCGAAATTTTTACGCAAGCCTTTCATGTTCGTGGCTTCCCGACTGTTGAAATCCTATCCGCAGCTGACCCCGAAGAAATGCGTGGGATGCGGAAAATGTGCGGAAAGCTGTCCGGCACATGTCATCAGAATCGAAAATCGCAAGGCGAAATTCAAGAGAAAAGGCTGCATCTCCTGCTTCTGTTGTCAGGAAATGTGCCCCATGAAGGCTATCAGTGTAAAGAAAGCCCTGTAATTTCCTGCTTTTTGCTATTATTGTTCTAATTGCATACAAAATTTTTACAAAAATATCAAAAAACGTGTTGACAAAGTGGGACACGCATTGTATACTGAACAGGTCGGTTGCGAGAGCAACGAAATGGAATCTTAGCTCAGCTGGGAGAGCATCTGCCTTACAAGCAGAGGGTCATAGGTTCGAGCCCTATAGGTTCCATTCCAACTTCGGTTGGTCATATGGCGAGATAGCTCAGTTGGCTAGAGCATGCGGTTCATACCCGCAGTGTCGAGGGTTCGAATCCCCCTCTCGCTATTAGGTTAAAAGGGTCGGAAATGCTGATAAATACAGCGTTTCCGATTTTTTTGATTTCTCAAAGTATCAAATAATATGTTTACTTTTGTTTACTTCTGGATTTCTGACGGTGATAATGGTTAAACCAGAGTTTAAAATGCGCCGGTTTTCTCCTCTTAAAACCAGGGTTAAGAAGCCTAAAACAAAAGGTACGAAAGCTGACTCCGTGGAAAAAGTTACGGTTGCCGAACTTCTTCCCTCTTTGGAAAATACGGTTTTAAATAAAAATTAAACTTTAGCATCACCGCTTTCAGCATTCTGATAGACAAAGGAATTAGTGGTCATGGTGATTTCATCTAATATAGCCAGATTTCCGCTTTTCTTTATGCACATTGTTATTTAATAATTTGGACTTGCACACCGCCAAACCCGTTACTGTTCCAAAACAAACTGCTCTGTCTCAGGGTTCCACTTTAATACTGCTACGATTTCTTCAGAACTTATCAATTTATCCTCAGATGCCACAATAATCAAATCATCTACTATATCCATATAATAAAAAGATTCATCTCCAATGATCTTTAGCGCATCTATCGGAATTTCTACCCATTGACTGCCTTCGACAGCTAAAAGCTGAATTTCCTGTGTTGATATTCCTTGATATGTTGTGGTTTTTGATACCAATATTCTGCTTTGTCCGTCACTCGCTTGAATACAGTTTATAACTACTTTATCAGCCGCAAACTCCTTATATGCTACCATTTCTAATGAATCAGCATCTAAAAGGATACCCACCGTTTTATCCAATCCTGCAACATGAGGGGTATTCAAAATCTTGCATAACACGAATATTTCACTGGCATTATCTTGCGAGAAAGAACCAAAATCAATCCGAACTATAACAATATCTAATGCACTGATGTTACCTTCTTCGTAATTCTCTGCTACCTTTTCTATAATCCTGTTATTAAGCTCTGAGACCATATCAGCACTATCCCTGGATTTCGATATTCCACACGCATTGATGCACATCAGCATAAACAACACAAGAACAGAGACCGGCAAAACCTTATTTTTCATCTTACTCATACTCGTCTTAATCTCTTTCTGGCACATTTTCTATTTTAATGTGCAGGATATGATCCTGCAATCAGTGTAATAATACAACAAAATATTCGATGCGGAATCACCATTTTTTGCACGCAATGCGGCACCCATTTGACATAGCCCGTAACGATGTCCTCCCGCACCAGTTGCAATATCTGTGCAACTTACAGCTTTCAAAGCAGGCTGCGTAGAATGATCTTTTGTTCCATTACCACTACAGCTTGAGAAAAAGGCACCCCAAATATAATCATAAGTTGTAGATGATGGTTTATACATTACAATATCCGTTTTAGATTTACCTCCAGAAGTATAAAAAATATTTGCCGTTGCATCTATTGCCTCCTCGGTAACCTTAGTAGGATCATATACCTGACAACAAGAAGATGAGCAAACCTTATAATCTTTACCCGAATGATTCGAATAAACACTCAGCGCATACTCTAAGAAGGTGTTTGCCGCCACTGCCTGTGCTTCATACAATTCACTAACCTGTGTTGAAGTTAGTCCTTTACCAGTGTAATAACTTTTTCCGTAAAGTTCCGAAGATAATACAGTATAGATATATGTCTCTCTATCAACAGTTTTTGTTTGATTATTATAGTAAACCGCAATAGAATTGCTTACATCCGGAACAGAACTCATTGCTCTGGCAACAGATGATGTTGCAAAATTTCCTCTATCTATAATAGAAGGCAGTACAGTTTGTCCTCCTATATCATGCATTATTTCTTCTCTATCCTGCGAAACAGAAAAGTCATCATTTATATAGAATGTAAAAATTGTAGTTCCATCCGCACTGTCAACATCATAATTACTATAATTTGCCGCAAAATACCCTGCTGCATTTATTTCCCAATCGTATTTGAAAACGTCCATCTTCACCCGTAATGACCGCAACTTCCCCATCTACAGAAATTGTAGCATTTGGAATAAAGGCTTCTGTATCATAATCTCTTACAACACCGACAACATTTGCCAAATTATTGTTGGAAAAAGTGTGCATACTTACTGCCAAGTCTACTGTTGCTGCAGAAAGGGCATAATTTTGGAATCCTTCGTCATAATCTTTTTGTGTTATTACCTCTGTCTCATAAAGTAAAGTTCCCTTGCTCACAGTATCCGTTTCTCCACATGCTTCTTCTGCATATGTAGTAATAGCAGAAGTATAAATAGAGCATCCGAACATAACAGCAATTGCCAAAGATATTATTCTTTTCTTCATATTTCACCCTCCCATTTTTTATAGGTAGTGTCAACTTTATACGCTCAAAATCACCCCAACTCCAGTAAAATCAAGTGTTCCAAGGCTGTGCCTTTACCTCCCCTTTCTTTGGCTTGGGTGACCAAAATTTTGCATCGGAAGATCAGTCAAGACCGGACTGAAAGCCGTTAAATTCAACCTTGACGGGGCTTTCGTAAGCAAAATATAATCGTTCACCCCAATGGAAAGGAATACGATTTTTTCATAATTCGGTTTACATTACCTTTTAGTTTGCAGAACCGGCGTTCGCTGTGAAACTATCCAAGTCTGAATTGGAAGCCTTTTCTTTATACCCAACCTGGGATTCTGCAACTCTGACAATTTCAGCACAATAATCAGTATTTATGGAATTCAAGCTGTATAACGCTTCACTAACAGCTTGAATTTCTTCAGAAACATAAGAACAGGATTGGAATCCTGACACAGTCTCCCTATAACTGTCAGACACTACTTTGGCTACATCATATGCCTCATCGTACATGATAGTCAGGTTGTGTTCAATGTCTGCAGTCTTCACAACACCGTCATCTACATATTCCATGCTCTCATATAATGTCACAAAAGTTATTGTATCCTCTATGTCAATCCCAGAAATTTGAAAAGACATATCAGAAACGCTGACGTTATTTTCGGACAATGTAATTCTGTGAGCATTTTCATCGTTCACGATGCCGTTGACAGCCACTGTTCTCAAGCTTTCCGTGTCCCCGGTCATGACTGCTGTTTCCCGACTATCCATGTAGCTTTCTACCAACTCAAGTATCTCCACCCTTTCTGTATCTTCCAGGCCAGCCGCCTCTGCGGGCAAAATCGGAACCATAACAAAGATCATACAAATAGCTAAAAACTCGCAATATACTTTTTCATTGCTTCCTCTTTTCTCTTCATAAAATACCTCTCTTTCTCGTCTGAACTTGTTTAATCTGCCTTCTGGTTAGAAATAAACAAATAACCATCATCCGTCTTTTGTAAAATGACCACCCTCATACTCTTTTTCGTATTTCAGTATGAGTTTGTTATTTGACTCCCAAGTTCCGGAAGTAACCATACACCAATCAAAATTCGAGTCTCCCTTAATCAGATAGTAACTGTCATATTGCTCCAAATAATAGAAACTGTCCAAGCCTGTCTTTTTTGTCTCCGCCAGACTTATTCCCATTTTTTCCTGCAAAAAAGCATCCATTTCATTTGCTGTGATTTTTATGATATCCAAATACGGGGCATCACTACATAACTCTGTCAGCATTGACAGTTCATCCTCCGATACTTCGCCAAACGCTCCTCCAACGCCATTATAAAATAACTCAAACAAGTTAATTTCATCTGGTTGACTATACTCGCTGGATAACAGCATATTGTTCATGTTCGTTATGTCACCATTGAAAAATTCTGTGTTAAACACAGTAATTTCCTTTTCGGAAAGAGTACCGGAAGCCATCTGGCATCCTGAAAACATCAAAATCATAAAAGACAAGATAACCGATAATGCAAGTAAATCCATAACTTTTGTCAATATTTTCATTCAAAATCTCCTCCGTTTCACTTCTCAAATTTCTCGCCATTATAGACTCTTCATGGGCACCACTCCCATCCATAGTTGCAAAGCAGATTTCCCCACCTGCAATACACATTACATTTTTCTACAAACTGATAATTCTTTTCTGCCGATGTTGCCGTTTTAATTTCTCCATTAACACTACACGTCATTGTAACTCGATATGTACCTCTGGAAACCAGATATATTTCCAAGCCAGATGCTGTTATGGTATTGCTCGAATCTTCCCATGATTCCACATTGACCCAGCTACCAGAGACCTTTTCCTGGAACATAGCTTTTACATACATTTTTCAAATGATTTCTGCATTTCCCTATCAGCATTGTGATTACAACTATTAAAAATATTATATTTAGCTCCAAGAAGTAGCTATCCTTTTCAAATATAGTGCAAACTATTCCGATAAAAAAATCCAAGCATAAATATTTCATCAGCTTTATTTTAAAACACTTGTTCTCTTCTTCGTTTATCTCCCTGTTTCTGTTCTCAACTGGATATAACACATACACAAATACTTCCAGGGCGAATAATACAATAAGTGAAACAAATTCATGTAAACAGAGATTCTTAACTACAAGCAGAGTAGTAATATATGTTAAGCATGACAAAACAAAGCATATCCAGAATTTTTCCAAATGCAAACCACCTGCATAGGAACGCAATGGTGAGAAAATCACAAAGAAAAATATCCCTTCTAAGACCATATCGAGTTTCAGTGCGATGAACAAGCTTGCAACCAAAAATAACCCAACTTCCAAGGTTATGACAAATCCATATTCATAGACTTCCCGATCTGCTTCATCAACCATGCTCTTTTTGATAACATAATCTGTCAACAACTTTGCTACTTTTCTCATTTATTTGTTTTTCCTGAATTTCCTCACTTCTTCCGGCTGTTTAGGCTGATGGTATATGAGTGCACATCTGCTGTTTGCAGCTTTTGATAACATTCCATCAGCAACGGATGTTAATGCTTTTGCTAATACAGTTTTCTTTTCATTTTTCTTCATTATGTATACCCCCTTAATGAACTATTTTTGTAATCATATCATATTCCCCGCAAGATAATCACTAATATGTCAAAAATACGGCAATAGCTGTCAATTTTCCGGCAAATTCATAACAACGGTCAGGCAAAATACAGAATCCTGTGCTTCCACTAGAATTTCGCCCTGGTACTTTTCTGCAATTCTTGCTATGGAATTTAATCCATATCCATGTCTGCCGCTTTCTGTTTTTGTGGATTGATATTTTCCGCTTCTGTCGTTTTTTAAGACATGCTCATATGGATTCTTTATCAGCATGACCAGCGCCTGCTTTTTCACTCCCATGGATATTTCTATCACCTTTTGGTGCTGCCTGCAGTCCCGGACAGCTTCTATTGCATTATCCAGTGCATTTCCCAGTGCTATGCCAATATCACATGGTTCCATGAAAAGCTCCTCTGGAATAAATATTTTTAACTGAAATGTAATCCCGTATTCCTTAGCAACGGCATATTTGAAATTAATCAGACAATCAATGGTACTGTTGCCGGTATTGGAAATGTTTTCGGAAATATTGCTGTTTTTGATAATCTGATTCAGGTTTCTGATTACAGACTCTTTATCACTGTTTTCAACGCTGTTTTTTAAAACAATAAGTTTATTCAGCAGATTGTGCCTGTCCTCATAAAATTCCTCCAACATCTTTTTTTGCGATACCGTAATTTTTTCGATCATATCAAATTGCTGGGCATAAACTGTATGTTCTTTTTCATAAGCAAAAACTTTATTTATTTTTACATACAATTCAAAAATAATGACATTAAATAAGATAAGAATGCTGATAGTGATAACAGCAAAAAAGGACTTTCCTTCTGAGCAAAATTCATTGATTGCAATGACTATGCTTCCCACTGGCACCAACAGGAGAAAAAAATAATATTTTCCCGGTACCGGACTCTCCTTTCTTTTTTCTGCCACCATCGACAGTGCATATACAGAAAGGATCATCAGGATGTTCGATAATACCAACCCAATAATATCCCTTTGCTGGCTTTCCCCTATGTCAAAGCTATTGATTAGGGAAAAGACAAAGACCTCAATCAACGACCAGCCTGCATAGAATGTAGCCAATAAAAAGTATTTTTCCTTTCCACGGCTTTGGTAGGCAACCATCGCTATGGACAGAATCAGTAAAATGTTCAGAATGGTTGCAAAAATTTGCAGGCGCCCATTATGATAACCAAAGAAAAATTGGAATATGCAATAAACAATCCACAGAGAAACAGAAAGTATACTATTCTGCTTTTCTTCAAAAAAGCTTCCCCAAAATCTTTTTACAATCCATACGGTTGCGATAACAATAGAAATATTTAATAGAATATCTTCTATTTGATTATACATTGATTTCCCCTCCCAGAAGATGGCTATATTGTTGGTTAAAGTATTTCTGCCGTTCTTCGCTTATAGGCAGTTTCTTCCCATTTACCAACGTTATTTCTATTTTTGTCCTTGATCTAATCAAATAATAATTTACCAGATAAGACTGATGTACTCTCAAAAAAGGTATTTTTCCATCTGACATTTTTTGTTCTATCTCTGACAGTTTCCCGTTAAATGTGTAATGCTCCCCGTTTTGCGTATATATTGTAACTTTCCTGGCATTGCTTTCAAAGTATAAAATCTCTTTACATAGAATTTTATATTCTTCATGCTTATAAGAAAAGGTAAAATAGACCATTTTACTGCAGACTCTCTGATAAGTTTCCAGAAATGTCTTTGTCAATATCTCCTCATCGATTGGTTTCTTTATAAATCCAAATACATCCAACCGGAACAATTCCATCATATATTTATCATAGCCTGATACATAAATCAGAAGTACATTATCATCCACCTTCCGTATATTTTCAGCCGCAGTGATGCCATCGCCACCCTTCATCTGAATATCCAAAAAGATGATGTCATACTTTGTTCCTGATGTAACCTGCCTTTTGAGTTCCCTACCACTGTAAAAAACATCAATATTCACGGGAATGCTTTCCCGCTTGCATACTTCAGAAATTATATGCTCTATCTGATCCACAATTACATTTTCATCATCACAAACAGCAATTCTTATCATGTGTACTACCTGCATTATACTTATAAAAGTGGACACATTGGTTAAATAGACTTACTATTAACATAGACACCAAAAGGAGGTATCTTTTATGTCCACAAAACAACATTACGATGAGGATTTCAAACGAACCCTCGTTGAGCTTTACCACAATGGTAAAACTCAGGCCTCTCTTATCAAAGAGTACGGCGTATCTCAAACTGCTCTTTCCAGATGGGTCAAACAGTATTCAACTGTTGAAACTGATGACGGTGAAGTTCTTACTGCAAAGCAGGTGAAAGAGCTTCAAAAACGTATGGCTCAGCTGGAAGAAGAAAACCAAATACTAAAAAAAGCGATTGCCATATTCACGCCACACTCAAGCAACGATTAGATGCCGTGCATAAGCTGCGTCATCAATACGATATCAAAACTCTTTGTCGAGTTCTTCGCATAAATCGCAGTACTTATTACAAGCACTTTTATTCAGATTTAGCACCTCGTACAAAAGAAAATCCGTTGATTCGTAAGCACCTTTTACAAATCTATACTGATTACGATAACTCTCTTGGTGCTTACAAGATCCGTCGTGTATTAGAACGTGATTATGGCATAAACATCAGTCTCGGCAGAGTGGACCGCCTGATGAACACTATGAATCTACCAAAACGTTCCACAGAAAAACCAAAATGGAAAGGTGCCTGGAAAGACAATGGTCCTTGTGAGTAACACTCCCTTTTGAAATCGAGACAGATTCACGTCCCCTCTCGCTTTTAAAATTTCTTACCGCACTTTGGGCAATACTCAAAATTTTCTGCTGTCTCATACCCACAGTAATTGCAATGTTTATAGTTATACCCATAGGTCACTTTTGAAATTCTCTGCAAATGCTCCGGGCGAATCAGTACCTGCTCTCCCCGGGCATTGGCCTTTCCCATCTCCGGATCCAGTTCATACAGCGTATTACAGCAGCTTGTCCGCACATAATAGTGCTTATTCCACTTAATACACGGTATGAAAAACATAGCCCGTCTCCTATCTCACCAGTCCCATGTTGCTTCTGTATTCCTCATTCAGCTGCCGCAGTTCCTTCTCCCCGTTAATGTACGGTTCATAAAATGTATCCACGGAACCACCGCCCAGATTATCACAACCGTTGCAGAAGTCACAGGCTCCACCGCACTGGTTCAAACCCTCCTGTATAATGCGGATCCGCTCTTCTCTCGTTGTATCTTTGATCAGTATACTTTTGATCTCCATATGCCATCACCTTTCCTGATTTATCAATACTATATATCAATAATAATGAAACTGCCTGATATGCGATAACTTTATTTTACCACACATCAGGCAGTCTGTTATCATTTTATTTCTTTACCCCGGCAATATCATCCGGATCCCGGCCTTGATAATTCCGATCCCTACCGGTATTAAAATGATTGTACAGCAGAAGATCACTCCCACGCCCGACAGGATGAGGCCGATGGGCAACAGGATCAGCAGCCACACACAGGCCTTTAAAATTGCCCCGGTAATCTTATATGCGATTCCGAATAAAATGGTTAACAGCAACAGACACAATATAAATGAAATCATAATTTTTCTCCTTTCCATAATGTAGGCCACATGCTTCACAGAAAAAACTCCTGTCTTTGTAGCTATTATATCCGGTTGTCCCACCATTTTCAGTACGTAATGTTGCACGATAAGTCATCCTAATATAGGAAAAGGACAGAGGATATCCTCTGCCCTTTTCTAGGCTGTTTCTATGCTGTTTCTTCAGGAATGGTCCCGGAACATAATGCATTCCTTCACTGTTTCCAACAGCTTCTTTTCATCCATCGGCTGTTGATAATGTCTTCCGCAAAGGCATTGGCGCTCATGGCAATGATGGGGACATTTCCGGCATCCGACCGTTTCATGGACCGGATCCTGCGGGTGGCATCCCAGCCATTTAGCTTCGGCATCATAATGTCCATGAAGATCACATCGTAATATCCCAGCTCAGATTTTTGAACTTTTGTACCGCCTCTTCTCCGTCTGCAGCGCACTCTACGTGGATCCCGTAATCCTCCAGCATGAATTTTGTGATCTCCATGTTGAGTTCATTGTCCTCTGCTAACAGCGCCCGCAGACCTTCCACCGGGATTTCCTCATAGTTTACGTTCTTCTCCTTCTCCACCGGTTCCCCGATTTTGAACGGAAGTGTCATGGTCACAGTAGTTCCGACGCCTTTTTTACTCTCTATGGCAATGTCTCCATCCAGCCTGTCCACGATTTTCTTTGCAATGGCAAGTCCCAGTCCTGTGCCTTCGTACCTGGATCTGCTGGTCTCATTCTCCTGCGTGAACGGTTCAAAAGCATGTTCCAGAAAGGTTTCACTCATGCCGATACCAGTATCGGCACAGCCGAATTCATAGACTACCCGCTCCTCGTCCGCATATTTTTCTGCACACCAGACACGCACACTGCCGCCCGGTCCGGTAAATTTAACCGCATTATCAGAAATATTGGTCAGCAGTCTCTCCACATAGATTGGATTCCCTGCCAGATTAAACGGAATCTCCTGTTCCACTACACCTCCCGACTCCAGTTTGTTCATATCCAGAATATCATTCACGATAGAGACCAGATACTTCGATGAAGTCATGATCTGTTCCCGGCACTTTCTCTGTACCTCCAGATCATCCGGATAACGGTTTGCCAGATTCAGCGTGCCGATAATGCCATTCATGGGTGTCCGGATATCATGACTCATATTTGACAGGAAACGGGCCTTCAAAGCTGCTGCCTTCCTGGCTTCCTCCACCTGATACATCAGTTCATGTTCCCACTTCTTGGTATCGCTGATGCTGCGGATCAGGCAGAGCA
>OHDP01000417.1_pt1 | contig 28037 bp, 21 predicted proteins | sample 1567011 | NCBI WGS metagenome assembly OHDP01 (sample SAMEA3879532, study PRJEB24766) | human gut metagenome | biome: human-associated habitat; feature: feces | place: USA | collected 1985/1987
AAGAAAATATAGACCTATACTACAAAAATAAGCCACGGATATTTGCAACTGTGCCATTTTTTTTCATTGCTGATTATTTTGATTTATAAATTCTTATTGTCGAGTCATTTCATTGAGTTATAACCAAGGCACTCCGTAATTTATGTCAGTTTCATCTGCCACAAAGAAATTATCAGGAGGCAAAATTATCTTTGCCTTCGCCAATCTTTCAAGATAGTCGTTGCGAACGGTACTATTCTCTATTTCTTCTCTTCTTGCTTTGCTCATGGACAAGAACTCATCTTCCATTTCTAAGCCAAGGTACTTTCTGCCAAGCAAGTTAGCTGCAATACCAGTTGTCGCACTTCCATTGAAGGGGTCAAGAATCCATGCCCCTGGTTGAGTACTGGCTTGAATCAATCTTGCCAAAACTCCCAGTGGCTTTTGAGTTGGATGCTTGCCACATGACTTTTCCCATCGACCAATGGCAGGTAATTGCCAAACATCAGTCATTTGTTTGTTGCCGTTAAGTCGCTTCATTAATTCATAATTGTAGTAGTGAGCAACTTTTTGCGACTTCCTTGCCCAGATGATAAACTCAGTGGAATAAGTAAAGTATCGACATGAAATGTTTGGCGGAGGATTGGTTTTAGCCCATGTTATCACGTTCAGTATTTTGAAGCCCAACTTTAGCAGTTGTTGCTGAACACTGAAAATATTATGGTGTGTTCCTGAAATCCATATAGTTGCATTATCCTTCATGTGGTCTCTGCAAGCTGAAAGCCACCTCAGATTAAACGCATCCATTTCTTCAGGAGTTGAAGGCTTATCCCAATCCCCTTTGTCAACACAAACGACTTGACCGCTTTGACATGATATGCCACCACCAGACAAAAAGTATGGTGGATCAGCAAATACCATGTCAAAGCCGAACTTGAACTTTGACAAAGTTTCAACGCAATCACCTTGAATCAGGGTGAAGTCATTGTTTGGTGATTTATAGTAAGATGGAATCATTATCCCTTAACTTCTTGTAGAAATTCCTTTATGCTTGTGAGATTGTAAATGCTTGGAATAATGCTGTATGCCTCCTGCAGCTTGTTCTTTGCTGACTTCCATCCGATGCCGTCAGTAATCCAAACGAACTCAAATCCAGACACCGAGTTTATCTTTGGGGCAATATCAGAATATGAACGTGCAACCTCATTCAGTTTTGAACCACCACCACTATAGAAGTTGACTTCAATCAGATAAGTCTTCTTTGGAGTCTGAATAACGAAATCAAAGCGTTTTTCATCATCACCAAGCACTCTTTGAAGGTTAGACCATTCGGTTGAATACACCTCCTGACGGAACTTGATGCCGTTTTTCTTCAGGATGCTTGCCACCATTCCTTCCATGACATGACCGCTGCGATTTTTTCTTGCGTTACTGTCGAGTCCAGTTTCAATTCCAAAGACATAATCAACTAAGTCGTTAATTTTCTTTTGACGGAACAAATCTGCAAGACCTGTTCCTTCAAGATACTCCATCACACCGTCAATACTGGTGAATAGCCTATCAAGAATAATGCAATCACCAGCAGAGTTAAGAACAACCTTCTTTCCTTCGCTTCGAACAGCAATAAGAATATCCATTACGCTGAATGCAGAACGATCTCTATTCCAGATTGTTTCTACACTTCTACGTAAATCAGTTGTTCCTATCATACTATTGAGCATACAAAGGCTCAATTTGATATTATCTACATTTGCTGCAATCTTATCAAAGTCGCAGAAGAAATCAAGTGTTTGATTTGTCTCTTGAAGTTGAGACATGAACTTGTTAAAATCTTTGCTCATATATGTGGTTATACTAATGATACAAAACTATTTGTACTAATTGAGTACATCAATATCTTATCTCGATATTCGGCAGATACACTTGCCGTCCTGATGCGTGTAATGCGTGGAGCAATAATATAAGCTTTGACTCTTGCATATTCTTCAGGAGTCGTTATATTCTTAACCCATTTAAGATAACGTTCAACTTGCTCATAAGCCGCTTTGTTGCCAACATCCTTCTTCAATTCAATGATGACATTTGGAATTGTGCCATTCTTAATGGGGTTCGTCAAACTGTATAAACAAATGTCAGCTCTATCCATTTCACTTGGTTTGAAAGGTGAAATTGGCACTTGCCTACATAAGACATATTCGTCTTGAAGGAAGTCTGCAAAAGGTTCGATTGACGATAGAATTGTAAACTCCAACTTTGCCTCGTTTACTAAATCATCATTGATTGAAACAAGTTCGCTATCGAATAGTGTCCCTTCACCAGTCTTGTTGATTTCACCTTCTCCCTCAAATTCTATTCGCTTATTGCTTTGAGAGATAAGGTTTTGCAGTGTGCTAACTTCTCCTGGTGTAAGAGTGCAGAATCCCATTCCCTGCATACTATTTGAGGGAAGAGGATAAGGATATTTACCTAATTCAAAGTAGAGGTCATCAGAAAGTATGTACTTTCCAGAATTTTCATTCTGCCTGAACTGGAACATAAAAGGCTGAGACTTCATGCCTCCATTTCTTTCGACTCTGAATACACCAGGAGTGTCAGTTTCAAAATACTTTGCTCTGACAGATTCATCCCAAAACAGTTCTGCATCAGCAGCTCTTCCCAATGGACTTGTCAATCCGTTCAAATAGAACGAACCTGATTCACGGTTGCCATAGATTTTACCTCCGTAAACAATCTTTCTTTTGAGGAAGAAGAACACATCGGTTCCTTCTCGACTGCACGCATAGTCTGCAAGAATATGATAGTGACGACTTCTTGAATTTGGGTTATCGGTAAATACAGGAGGCATAAGGAATCCATATACCCCTTTGTCAAGATATAATTTCAATGACTCATCGTCATAGAGAGCTATAAACAAACCTCCAGTCATAATTTCCCTTCACTGATTTACAGCCAAGGCTAACTCCATTTGCTCAGGCACATTGCCTTCAAAATGGAATATACCGCCATTGGCATTGTTCTTTGTTTCTATATAATTGTGTACAAGAATCTCAGTCAACTTTCCTCGTTTATTTGGATTTGAGTTGATGCTTCTTGAAGCCCAAACTCGTTCTATTTGATATGCCTGATACAGCACATCAAAGAAGTTGTCATTTTCATTCTTGCCCTTACAATCCGAGTTGCTTAACATAAAATGAAAGCCTGCTTCATTTATGCGGTCACAATACTCCTTCAAGCGAATTTGTGCTTCATCATTGAAGGCTTCTTTAGCATAGTCATTGAAACTTGATGTATCGCTCAATGGGCGATATGGAGGGTCAAAGTAGAAAAGAGTATTGCCATGTGCATGTTCAAATGTTGACTCAAAATCTCCATTTAGGATTTCCACGCGCTGCAACAATTCACTATCTTTTCTGATAGTTTCAGGGTCACATATCGTTGGATTTGAGTACTTTCCAAAAGGAACATTGAAAAGCCCCTTCTTGTTTACTCTATAAAGACCATTGAAACAAGTCCTATTCAAGAAGAAGAACTTTGTTGTATTCTCGATAGGGTCAAGATTCTTCTCATTATACCGATCGCGAGCAGCCATGAAGAAATCTTTTCTTCCTTCTTCCGTTTCAAGAGCCAAATACGCATTCTCTATATCCATCAATGACTCTATCAACTGTACAGGATTATCCCTGACAGTTAGGTAGCATGTAGCCAAATCAGGATTTATATCATTGATAATAGCGTGTTGGATATTAGGATAACGCTGAAGCATATAGAAGAGCATTGCTCCACCACCCACAAAGGGTTCTATGTACGTTACATTCTCCCAATTACCAAAGTCAGCTGGAAGTTGTGCATCCAGTTGTTCAATGAGTTGGCTCTTTCCGCCAACCCACTTGATAAAAGGTTTTGCTTTTGCCATAATATGCTAATTTTATTTTTCAGTTGAGTTCAACAAGTCTTTTACGTCAACGTCAAGGAGTTTTGCAATCTTATCGAGGGTGTTCAGATCTGGCTGAACAACATTGTTGCACCATTTACTAACAGTACATGCAGACTTGCCAACTTGTTCTGCCAACCACTTACTGGTTTTGTCCTGTTCAGCAAGAACTGCTTTGAGTCGATTTAGCTTTGCCATAATTCTTAATGATGTTAAACTTTGATGCAAAGTTAATAAATCTTTGTGAGAAAAACGTTTCTTATCCTGAGAAAGTTTGAAATACATGTGTATTTTCTTTGAAAATACTATTTAATGCCACCTGAAAAGCCCACTTTTCGTGCACAATCATCCAACTAAAGCCATTTTTTAACCAGATTGTTGAAACGACAATGATGTTCACAACACCAGATTTTGCACCTTCAGGAACAAAGCACAAAATGATAGAAAATGAAAATTTCCGTTGTTTTCCGTGTTAAGATATGTTAAGCAGATGTTTTCATTTTGGTTTTTTTGAAATTTTTGTTTCCAGTTTGTTTCTTTTGGTTGTTTTCGCTTTCGGGGAGTATTGATATTCAACCCCTTACAACTCGGAAGCAGATTCTCAAGAAGTCGATTATGATGATTGTCGGCGCCTGCATCTTCCTCGTGGCCGCAGCAGCCCAGGCTCTGCCACTGTTCTTCGGTATCTAACCTATCGTTCAAGCAATAGAGATACATCATGTCAGCAATAAACAACGATACTCAGTACGTCTGTTATCCCATGTTCAAGGGACTGCAAAAGCCCCTTGAATTTATGGGGTTTCAAGGTCGCTACATCACCTGGGCAGCCTGTGCCCATAAGGATTAGGATGACATCCCCGATAGAGATACCGCAAGGTTGCCGGGTTTACTGCCCCTGCATGTCGCGTATAGACGAGATGATACTCCGAATTGTGGTGCCGGGTGCGGAGCTTACATCCGACCCCAATGCTGATATACTTGCGGGTGTGCCGGTTGTAGGGCTGTTCATACGTGGGTCGGAAAATCTGGCGCCACTCGACTCTCCGGTTCTCTGTTCCGGCGAAATAGTTGTGCATGCAGGGACCCCGATACTTAATGGCGATTTCTGCCGTTATTATGAAGAGACACGTCGCCGTCTGACACCTCTGCTCCTCGGCGCGGCTCATTTCGCGCCGTTGGTTATCGACCGCTACCGCTATAAGGAAAATGATATTTTCCGACAGGTGCGCCGGTCGATGTCCGTGGTAACTCGGGAATCTCTTGCCGTCGCGTGCGAAGGCGACATTGACATTGTCGACACCGGCTATGGCCAGAAGGCATTGCTGTTGGCGCTTCTGCATCCCGACCGCACGGTCAATGTCTCGTTTGCCAAACCGTCGAATTCCGAAGTGCTCCGTATCTGTGCCGAGGGCATAGCACCCAATATCCGTATAAAAGAACAAAACTAAACTGAAATGAATACACAGCTTCGCGAAGAATTCAAGGGAATGCTCGAAACGGAGCTTCCGTTGATTGATTTCAATACCGATCATCTTTATCAGCAGCTCGACTCGCTTTCGACCACATATATCATTCAGCTGCTGACGGATAAATATGGCGTGAGGATAGAGCTGCCGCAGATTTCGCCCCGCACCTTCTCATCGGTTGATTCCATCACTGAATTGGTTGAAAAGTGCAGAAAGCAGAACTGATTCCAACCGAGCGGCATCTGCTGAAACATGCGTCAGAACATCCCGCCAAAACAGCGCTGATTGTTGGCGGGGAGTCGGTGTCGTATGCCTCTCTTGCTGCGATGGTCAGTCGCCGCGCCTCCGAAATCATCCCTGACACTCCGGGGAGGACGCGGGTATTCCGCGCGTCGGCTTCGGTCGATTTCTTTGTGGAATATTTTGCCACGCACCTCGCGGGGAAAGTGGCTGTGCCGCTTGAAAAGGATGCCCCCGATGAACTGTTCCGCACTGTCAGCGCCCATGTCGCCGACAATGAACTGCCCGGGAATGCCTACGACATTCTGTTCACCACCGGCACCACAGGGAGGTCAAAAGGTGTGATAGTAGGGGAGACAGCCAACGCAGCCAATGCCGACAACCTGATTCATGGTCTCGGATTTCACGACAGGCTGACATTTGTGGTGAGCGGGCCGCTCAACCACATAGGGTCGCTCTCCAAGATTCATCCTACGATTACGGCGGGAGGCACCGTCAGTGTGGTCGACGGCATGCGTGACCTTGCCTCCTTTTTCGGCGCTCTTGAAAATGTGCCCCACACATCCGCTACTTTCCTTGTGCCCGCGAGCATACGCATGATTCTGCAATTGGCGCCGGAGCAGATTGGTGCACTGGCCTCTAAAATAGAATTTATAGAGACCGGCGCGGCTCCCATGCCACTCAGCGATATGCAGGCGCTAAGCCGGCTGCTGCCTCATTCCAGATTGTTCAACACATATGCCTCCACAGAAACCGGGGTGATTTCCACTTTTAATTATAATGAAGGGGAAGCGATTGCCGGATGTGTAGGCCGGCCGATGCGCCACAGTCATGTGGAACTTACACCTGACGGTTTCATAGTCTGCCGCGGTCTGACGCTTATGGATGGATATGTAGGTGATCCCGAAGCCACGCAATCCATTCTGTATGACGGAGCAATACACACCCGCGACTTCGCCCGGCTCAATTCCGACGGTCTGCTTATGATGCTCGGACGAAACGATGATGTGATTAATACCGGCGGTTATAAAGTCTCGCCGGTAGAGGTAGAGGATCCGGCAATGGGTGTTGACGGCATTGCCGACTGTCTGTGTGTGCCCGTCGAACATCCGGTATCGGGTCATGTGCTGAAACTTCTGGTTGTGCCCTCCGACCCTGCGTCGCCACGTGCGCCACGCGAAATAGCGCAGGCGCTCCGCACCCGTCTGGAATCCTACAAGATTCCTCTACGATATGAATATGTTGACTCGCTCGCGCGCACATTCAACGGCAAGCCCGACTGCAAACGCTATTGTTAAACAAGCTATAAACCAACCCTAATCATCCATGAAAATTCAGGCTTTGGCAAACAGATTATCTGCTTTCGTTAAATATTATATGGCTTTAGCTGCCGTAGCAGTCTCCGCGCGGGCTGTCGCGGCAGATACCTCAGGTAATGAACGAAGATATGTGAAGAGTGAGTATATGGTTACCATGCGCGATGGCACCCGGCAGTATGTGGCAATCTATGCTCCGGAAGGGATAGGGGAGCAGAGCGCCGAAAAAGCCCCCATTTTGTGGATGCGCACCCCATACAGTTGCGCCCCTTATGGCGATCGCCCCGCATCGTTTGTCAATGATCAGATTTACAAACCATATGCCGATGCCGGCTATATTTTCGCGTTTCAGGATGTGCGGGGCCGGTGGATGAGCGAGGGGGACAGCGAGAATGTGACCCCGATGTCGACACGTCCCGACGGGGTCGACGATGTTACCGATGCTTACGACACCATTGAATGGCTGGTCGATTCCGTGCCGGGCAATAATGGCCGTGTGGGTGTGTATGGCAATTCATATTGCGGATACTATGCACTCGTGGCCGCCGCGTCGCGGCATCCGGCGCTGCGGGCCGCATCGCCTCAGGCTCCGGTCTGCGACTGGTTTGCCGGTGATGATTTCCATCACAACGGTGCTTTCGCGGTGATGCCGTCGACATTCTTTGCTCCTTGTCTTGTTACGGAAAAGAACCACCGTCCGTCGCCGCAGATGCGGATGCCAGAGTGTGTGGTGTCGGGCAATCCCCGCGAGTTTTTCCTGAATAACACTATCGCGGATGTCACCGCCAGGCTGGATGGCCGGGTAGAGTTCTGGGACTCGATAATGGCACATCCCGATTATGATGATTTCTGGAAGAAACGGTATGCCGGTCAGTTCACCAACAATCTGATCACCCCGATACTTGTGGTAGGCGGGCACTTCGACGCCGAGGATCTGTATGGCGCTCTGCGGGTTTACCGCGACCTAAGGCACAACTCGCCCCGATTGCCGGTGACGCTCGCCATGGGGCCATGGTCTCACGGCCAGTGGCGCGACAACGGCGCCGCCAACCGGCTGGGGGAAGCTTCATTCGGAGATGAAAATCTTGCAATTTATTATCGCGACAACATAGAATTTCCGTTTTTCGACTATTATCTCCGGGACAACGGCAACAGGCCTGACAAGGACCATATTTTCATCTCAGGCGAAAACCGCTGGTTTACAGGAAAAGCCGACGACATCTCCACGCGTGAATGGTCGGTGTGGCTCGCAGCTGATTCCACGATAAGCGTTACTCCTCCCCGGGAAAACCGTGCGAGTATCAAGTACACATCCCTGCCCTCCGACCCTGTGCCTTTTATTGCTGCGGAGAACTCTAACACCGCGGAATATATGACTGCGGGACAACGCTTTCTCGACGGCCGCAAGGATGTGCTCACATTCACATCACCGGCAATAAACGATACGTTGCGTTTCGTTGGCAGCGTAACCCCCGAACTCTATGCGTCGATATCCACCACCGATGCGGATTTCGTTGTCAAACTTATCGACGTGGCGCCCGACGGGAAGGAGATGCTCGTGCGTGGCGATATATTCCGTGGCCGCTATCGCCACAGTCTGTCGGCCCCCGAACCTTTTATTCCTGACCAAGTAGAGAAACTGAAATTTGCCATGCCCGACATTGCCCACACTTTTCTGCCGGGACACAGGATGAAAGTGCAGATCCAGTCGTCATGGTTCCCGCTTTTCGACATGAATCCGCAGCAGTTCATCGACATCTATAAGGCCCGTCGCGAAGATTTCGTGCCGAGCGACATAACCGTTTACTGCGATGCAAGTCACCCTTCGCGGATAATTCTGCGCCTGGCCGACGGGAATATTTTCCGACCGACGGAATAAAGCATTTTACAGAATGATGTTTCATATAGAACTGATGTTTTTTACAGAATGATACGGACAGTCACTACAGCCGATGCGCCGGTCATCGCCGACATATACAACGGATATATAGCCTCCAGCACCGCCACATTCGAGACGGAGCATGTTTCGGTCGATGAGATGACGCGCCGCATCGGCGATATATCAGCCCGGTTTCCCTATTTCGTCTGGACGGAACAGGGACGTGTGCTCGGCTATTGCTATGCCCATCCATGGAAAGAGCGTGCCGCTTATTGCAACACATGGGAAACCACTATCTATCTGCATGAGTCGGCTTTCCGTCGGGGAATAGGCAGGCAGCTGATGCAACGGCTGATTGCCGAATGCCGCCGACTTGGCGCCCATGCACTCATCGCGTGCATCACTGCTGAAAATGAACCGAGCATTGCGTTTCATCAGTCGCTCGGATTCAGGAAGGTTTCGCATTTCCGTGAAGTCGGACGCAAATTCCACCGCTGGCTCGATGTAGATGATCTGGAATTACTTCTGTAATCTCCAAGCGGTCGCAACGGACTTTGATTTGATAATATCGGAGGGCTTTTAATATATTTTTACGTTAGACAAGGAAAAATAACCGTGCGCCGGTGGCGCGATTGTGCTATTATCATTAACTTTGCCACGAAACCAATCAACATTAAGTCAATCCACCTTAAACCAACCAACTATCCGAAATCAATCATAGCGCAATGAAACTGCTTTCACACCTTGATTTTCTGAAATCTTCTCTGGCCGTGGGCGCGGCTTTGGTTTTTATCGCACCCGTTTTGTTTGCAGCTGAACCGGCTGCCGGTGCGAATAAAGTCTCTGAAGTGATCACTGCGGCAGCTGCGACAGAGAATGTGCTGATAGCGGCAGAGCAGATGCCGCAGTATCCCGGCGGCGATCGCGCCGTGATGCAGTTTGTCGCCGACCATTTGGTGTATCCGCAGGAATGTGCCGACAGTGCCATTCAGGGACGCGTGGTGGTGAAGTTCGTTATAAATAAAGATGGCTCGATAGGGGAGACGCAGGTCCTCAGGTCGCCCCATCCACTCCTTTCGGCCGAGGCTGTAAGGGTGGTGAAGATGCTGTCGGGTTTTCAGCCCGGAATGTCTGATGGCAAGCCTGTGGCCGTGTGGTTTACTTTGCCGGTGAATTTCAAACTGCAGGATGACAACGACTCTCACAAAGCTCTTGAGAAACTTGTAGCCATATATGCCGAACGTCAGCAGAAGGAGTATGACAAATTCGTGAAAATGGGTGAACAGGCCGAGGTTGATCACAACAAGGATTATGCCATTGCTTATTATAAAGAGGCTTTTGCAATCATGCCGGTGCGCACCGACATGATCAACCGTTGCGAGAAACTTATCGGCGACGACAAGGCCGCTCTCGCCGATCTTTATAAGTCGGCTTATAAAGCAATTGTGGATGGCAACAGACTCACCGACGACCAGATGACAGTCTGGACCCTCACCGCCGATCTTTTCGAACGCCTCGACAAAGTGGAGCCGCTCGATGCCGGACAGCTGGCAATCCTGACCACAGCATGCTATATCATCGGCGACGAGAAGCGAATGGCCAACGCCACAAAGCAAATTTATGCGTTGAAAGATAAAGCCGATGTGACCGATCTGGGCACCGCTCTCTTTCTGGACGCGGATTTGATGCTCAGGCGCGGCGATTACAAGGGCGTGGTTAAACTGATTCAGCCGCGCCTGAAAAGATTGCTCCATCCCTCAGGCGAGGCCAACCCGACAGGAGCACTGATGGCTCTCGCGCAGGCTCAGAATGCGCTCGGGAAAAGCGATGATGCCCGCAACACACTCCTCTCCACCCGTGAGGCTTATCCCGAGGGTTTTGCCGCCCGCATGAGTTCTCTCGGCGAAGATTCAGCCAGCAGACAGGTCTATGAGGATTTTAAGAAACTTCTCGGCGAGTAGGTTCTGAATTTCGGTTTTCCAAATTGATTTTTCCGGCGCGGTTATTTTTCGAGATCGGCTGGAAGACGGCTGGAGGCGTATGCGCTGATGACCACGAGGATAGCCAGAACAATGTTGACTATTGCGGTGGAATGCAGTATGTTGCCGAGCCCGACCAAAGGGGAGGCTATGCCACCGATGATATAGCCCATGATGCCTAACACTGCCGATGCTTCGCCCGAACGGTCGCGACCTTCGTTCATGGCCAGTGTGTTGGCTGTCGAAAGTATCATGCCTACAGCAAAGAGTTCAATGGCCATGAAAATGTCGTAGAGCCATACATTGTGTATGCAGTAGAGAGCCACCGTCTCGAGCGCTACGCCGATGCAGAGGATGATGGCTCCGAACGATGCGGCGCGTTTATACGGTTTGAATTTCAGCGAAAGCAGACTGCCGACAACCAGAAACAGCGAGTTGACGCCAACCAGTATGCCGTAGCCGGTGGCGCTGAAATTGTAATGGTTCTGCACTATAAATGGCGAGGAGGAGGTATAGGCGAACAGTACACCTAATGTGGTGCCGCGCAACAGTGTGTGGATGATGAATGCCTTGTTTTTCAGCAATCCCTTGTATCCGCCGAACGACCGCAGTAACGGCAGGTGGTTTCGCCGGGCCGGCGGCAGGGATTCTTTCATGAAGAATGTGGTGACGATAATCAGAGCGGTGAACAATGCCAGAAAAATAAAAATCGATTTCCATCCGAAATCATCCTCAAGCACACCGCCGAGCACCGGAGCGGATGCCGGCGCAAATCCGTTGATGGCTCCCACAAGAGTCATCAGTTTGGCAAGCTGCCTCCCTCCATATATGTCAGCCGGAATGGTTTTTGCCAATAGATACCCGGCGGAGGCACCAAGCCCCTGTATAAACCGACATGCATTGAAAACATGGATATTAGTTGACCACAGGCTGGCGGCCGCTGCAATCACGAATAACGACAATGAACAGATAATCACCGGTTTTCGGCCATATTTGTCGCTTACAGGCCCGAGTATGAACTGCCCGACGGCCAGACCTGCCATGCCCATGGTCAGTCCCATCTGCGCCAGCGGTATGGAGCAACCGAAGAAATGGCACAAATCGGGCAATGCCGGAGTGTACATGTCGTTGACAAACGATCCTAATGCGCTGAGAAGCACCAGAAACAACACGAAGAAAGCATAAATTCCTTTCGATTGATTCATTTTCAGCGCCAGCGCCGATGGTGCCTGACTGTCGCCGCCGATACTCTTGTTTTGTGCCTTGTCCGTACCCATTCTCAGTTGTTGTTTATTACTTATTAACAATTGATCCGGATTTTAGTTGCAACTTAACAAATGATCCGGATTTTAGTTGCGGCGCACAACTATGCGCCGGCAGGGACGGAACAGAGTAGGGCTCCGAACAGTTCGGAATAGAACTTTTAAAAAAGAGAAACCAAGATTTTTTTTGATAATTTTGGCAAATAGTGTAATTTTGTCCCGGATATTATATTAATCTTTCTTAGATCCTTTATCTTGTGCTTCATTTTTTCGCTCGTAACGTTTCTTATTTATGAAAAATGACATCAAAATAGCAGTCATTGGCCTGGGATACGTAGGGTTGCCTCTGGCACGACTGTTTTCCACCAAATATCCGACTATCGGTTTTGATATGAACCGACAGAGGGTAGATGGCCTTATGGCCGGTCATGATGCCACACTTGAAGTTGACGACAAAATCCTGCAGGACGCCATCGACAACGGTTTCAGGTGCACTACCGACCTCAATGAAATAAAGGACTGCAACTTTTATGTGGTAGCGGTCCCCACTCCGGTTGATGACAACAACCGTCCTGACCTCAAGCCTTTATGGGGCGCATCGGAGACTGTCGGCAAGGTAATCTCAAAAGGCGACATTGTTGTCTACGAGTCGACTGTTTATCCCGGTGTGACCGAGGAGGAATGTCTTCCCGTTGTAGAAAAAGTTTCCGGACTAAAGTTCAATAAGGATTTCTTTGCCGGATATTCTCCCGAGCGCATCAACCCCGGTGACAAGCTTCACACTGTTGAAAAAATAAAAAAGGTAACCTCAGGTTCCACTCCCGAGATTGCCGACATTGTGGATGATGTCTACAACTCGGTGCTGGTCAACGGCACTCACAAGGCTCCCTCGATCAAGGTGGCTGAGGCTTCCAAGATTATCGAGAACTCGCAGCGCGACGTAAACATAGCGTTCATGAATGAACTTGCCAAAATTTTCAACGCTATGGGAATCGACACTCACGATGTCATCGAGGCTGCCGCTTCGAAATGGAATTTCATAAAACTCACCCCCGGTCTGGTCGGCGGTCACTGCATTTCGGTCGACCCCTATTATCTGATTCAGAAAGCACAGGTCTATGGCGTTCTGCCACGCGTGATGTTCTCGGCCCGCCGCCTTAACGACGGCATGGGTAGCTATGTGGCCAACCAGACCATCAAGGCCATGAACCTTAAAGGCGTGAAGGTAAAGGATGCCAATATTCTTATTCTGGGCGTCACTTTCAAGGAAAATTGCCCCGATATCCGCAACACCAAGATTGTTGACATCTATAACACTCTTCTGGAATACACCCACAATATCACAGTCTTTGATCCCTGGGCCAATCCCGAGAGTGTAAAGCGTGAATACGGAATTGATGTTCAGAGCGACGGTCTGGAATCGCTCTATGGCAAATTCGATGCCGTGATTCTCGGAGTAGCCCACGATCAGTTCCTCAAACTGAATGTACGCGACTTTCTGGCCGACAAGAAAACCGGCGTAGTTTACGATGTCAAGGGAATTCTTCCGCGTGACACCATCGACATGCGCCTCTGATAGCACCCTCTCATCCGGATATAAAAAGCGCTGTGTCTAACGTTAGACACAGCGCTTTTTATATCCGGATGAGCCATTATGACACATCATACATTTCAGTCAAGGACTTCGTATTTGCTCGATTTGCTCTTGTACTCAGGAACTATTGCTTTCATCTGCCTGACAATTGCCATGTCGTCGTGAGTGTATGATAGTCTCAGCAGTTCGTCTTCGTTTTGCCGGGCAATGGCGTAATCGTAGCTGCGTACTTTGGCTATCATAATCTTGGGATGATGCGTGGGCACCGAGGTCTCTTTGTCATTGAGCACCTCTTCATAGAGTTTTTCGCCATCACGCAGACCGGTGAATTTTATCTCTATGTTGTCTGCGCCCGACAGCTCGATCATTCTTTTGGCCAGATCGGCGATTTTTACCGGCTTGCCCATGTCGAATACGAAAATCTCACCTCCATGGCCCATGGTGCCTGCCTCGAGAACGAGTTTGCAGGCTTCGGGTATGAGCATGAAGAAGCGGTATATTTCGGGATGTGTGACCGTGAGCGGTCCACCTTTCTTGATCTGCTCCCTGAAAATGGGTATCACCGAGCCGTTGGAATCCAACACATTGCCGAAGCGGGTGGTGACGAATTGCGTGTCGGCCTTCTGCCCATCTACCGTCATAGCCTGGAAAGTGCCATCCTGAATGGCCTTCCCGAGCGACTGGCAGTAGATTTCGCAGATGCGTTTCGAGCATCCCATCACATTTGTGGGGTTGACTGCCTTGTCGGTTGAAATCATCACGAATTTCTTGGTGCCGTATTTCACCGCGAGGTCGGCGATTATGCGGGTGCCCTCCACATTGTTGCGTACAGCCATGGCGGGATTGTCCTCCATCATCGGCACATGTTTGTAAGCTGCGGCATGGAACACATATTCGGGACGGTGCTCGCTGAATATCTTTTCCATGTGCACTTTGTCTGTGATGCTGCCCACAATGGTGTTGTTTATGATGTCGGCAAACTGGCGGGCCATCATCAGGCGGATATCGTGCATGGGGGTTTCGGCCTGATCGATCAGAACCAGCTCGTTGGGTTTGTAGGGCGCAATCTGGCGCACCATTTCAGAGCCGATGCTGCCTGCCGCTCCTGTGATCAGCACGCGCTTGCCCGACAGCATGGAGCCGATGGCATCCAGATCCACTTTTATTTCATCGCGCGGGAGGAGGTCTTCAATTTCTACCTCATGCAGCTGCCGGTGGGAGAGGTTGCTTTCTTCATCCCATTCCACAGCCGCAGGCATCATCATCACTTTTATCCCGGCCTGCAGAATCTCGTTGACCATCGGCTGATTGTTTCGGAATTTCTCCGATTTGAACGGCGATACCAGCAGTACCTTGATGCCCAGTTCTTTCATGCGTTTGCCGATGCCGGGGCCGTTTAGATACACTTTGTGCCCGAGAAGATACACTTTCTCTATATCCTTGTCATCGCTGATGAAGGCTTTCATGATGTATGACTTCTCGGTCATGCTTTTTATGCTTTTGGCCAATGCTATGCCACCGGCCTGAGTGCCGTAGATGGCTGCCGGCAGAGCCTGATTGCTGTGGAATGAGTCAAAACACCCTTTCACGGCGATGCGAACAAACCATATAAACATGGTGGAGATGGCAAACATCAACAGTGTCGTTTCCCCGTCGGGTAACAGAAGCACATCGGGACGGACTCCAAAATCGTAGACAATAACTCCTATAGCATACGACAGCACACAGCCCGTGAAAGTGGCTAATGATATTCTGACTAAATCGGTGAATGATGAATACCTTAGAATACCCTGATAGGTGTGGAATGCATGGAAGCTGAAGAGAAAAGCGGGTAGACAGCAGATGATGCCATACAAAAGTTGCCAGAAATGTCCCGTGAGCATCAAGCCGCCATATATGATGTAATAGCTGACAGTGCCGGCTGCGATTACAAGCAGGCAGTCGAGCAGGAGAATGTACCAGTAGGGTAACGCTCCTTTTGAAAAATACCAGCCGGTGAGTTTTTCAATAAATCGCATGATCTATAAATTTACATAGAATTAGTTCCTGGTCAGAGTTTTTTTAATAAACTTAACAGGGTAAGGGATTGGCCGTTTTTAGTGGTTAAAGGCATGTTTAGTCAGGTTTAAACAATGCAGGTATACGTTAGAGGTGCCAAAAAAAAAGTTTTATAAAGCAAAGATAATTATTTTTATTGAAACAAGCATTCTTTTCCCGAATTTTTTCTTTCAAAGACTCATAAGAAGTGCAACTATAAAAAATTGGCGCTGTGTCAAAATGCTTGACACAGCGCTTTTTGTATCCTCAAGAGATATTATTCCGTTGTTTTTAGTTTAAGAGCCGTGGGTCAGAGAGCTACTTTAGCCGATTGTGTGCCGGTGCTTACAATGTAGATGCCGGGTGAGAGGGTAGCGGTTGTGCCGGTGCCATGGAAGTATGTGCGGCCGTCGGCTGCTGTAACGGTAAAGATTGCGTCGCTGTCGGAAAGCGAGATGGTGCCGGCACTTACTATGATGTCGAGGCCGTTGTCAAGGTTGCTGTCGGCTTCCGGCAATTCTATTGAAGTTGCATCGGGGTCCAAGTTGAAATATTTGGGCTTGTCGAGGAAGTCGAAGCGGTCGAGGAGGTAGGTCTTGAGGTTGCCGATGGCTTCGTTGAAAGAGGCTTCGGCTCGGGGATTGGAGAAGATATATTTCCCGAGTACATCCCAGCGCTTGAAGTTGAGATCGGCCGACTTGCGGATTTTCTCGGCCCACTCGTCGACAAAGGTGCAGAGGCTTTCACCCGAGAGGTCTTTCTCGTTGCGCGCAATTGAATAGAGGTAATTGCGGCGAGCCTTGGCTTTGGTGTCGACGTTGAAGATGCGTTTGTGTAAGTTGAGGAAGTTGTTGGCGATAGGACCACGGCCGCTCAGTGTGCAGAGCACTCCGAGTTCGCTGGCGGGATAAACGCGGTTGTCATTGTCGAAAGCAAGCTCGGAGTCCCATACCGGGCCGCCCATTATCTTGCCTCCGCGCTCTTTGTGCACGTGTATGCACCATACGGCATCGGCATTACCGATGATTTCCTGAATGATGAAGTAGTGGAGATAAGAGTCGAGGTCGAGCCACTTGCGGTAGCCTGTCTCGGGGTGGTTGTATCCGCGAGTGAACACGGCACGCTCCATCTCGCTGAAATACTCCTTGATGTACTCATACTGCTCGAATGTTCCGCCATCGTCGGGGCTCTTTATTGTCACGGGTATTTGGTGGTAGGTCGACTCGAACCATTCGCGTTCGTTTTCCTGATTTGCATAGCCGTCGATTTCGAGATGATAGCCGCCGGTAAGGGCCTCACCTTCGATGTCGGTGAGTTCCATTTCGGTGACGGGAATGCGGCCGGGGTTAACCTCCACCTGGTCGCAGAGCTGATAGCAGCCTTTGAACTCGCCGTTGAGCACCACATCCACGGGCTGGCAGTAGGGCGTGTAGTCCATGCCGATGCGGCGTGAAATCTCAAATGCCACTACGTTGCGCAGCAGGGTCTTGTCGCTGTGGTTATTGATGAGCGTCCATTTCTTGGCCTTGGCGGGAGCATCGAGCACCCTTTGCTTTTTGTCGAATTTCAGACGCCAGGGCTTTTTGGGGTGTGTGCGAGAAGAGTTGCCGCGTTCACGCACGGTCGCCGATGCGTTGGTGTCGTAGGTTTTGTTGTTGAGTATGATTACGTTGCCCACGATGTCTGTTTCCTTGTCGAATGGCTCTTTCGAGTCGACGGTGTTGATGCACACTGTGGGAAGGTTTGTGAACTGGAACATGTGCGATTCGTCGCCTTCGCCCTCGTGTCCGTAGATTTCAAGTTCGGCGAGATTGCAGCGCACGTTCGACGGGCTTACGTAGCGTACATAACGGAAGCCTTTCGAACAATCCACATCGCCGTATAACATCTGGTTGTTGATGCCTTTTTCTGTGATGATAAACAGAGGCACGGCGTCGAGCCAGTCGGGCGAGTTGGCGCCTTGGATTACTGCCATTTTTACACGGTTTTCGCCTTCTATATAGTCGTTGCGCGGAGCCCAGCCCACACGTTCTATTACATAAGGTTTGCCGAGATCGAGTCCGCCCCAGGCATACGAACGGTCGTAAGTAGCGTAATAGGTGTTGAGGTCTCCGTCAAACAGCAAGTCAACAGTGTGTACTGTGTTCGATGGTTGGCCGGTGGAGTAATCTACGCTCTGACAGCCTATGGGCGTACCGGTAAGTTTCTCCATTGCATTAATCTGGAGTGCGGTAACGGTTACAGTAGTGAGCAAGATTGTTTTTGGGAATAGTTTCATGGTAGATTGGTTATGAGGTACTTTGCCACAAAGGTAGCAATAAATTGATTACGTGCAAAAAAACAGATAATTAAAATGCTAAAAATGAAGAAAACCCTGCGGTTTCTGAATTCAGAAACCGCAGGGTTTTCAAAGTGTCCGAAATGAGACTCGAACTCACACGATCTAATGATCACTACCCCCTCAAAGTAGCGCGTCTACCAATTCCGCCATCCGGACATTAAAATCTTCTGTCGGCTCCCGTCAATGGGATTCGGTTAAATGATGGTTTCTGAGCCTGAAAGGCGCCATGCCATCTTTAGAGCGAAAAACGGGACTCGAACCCGCGACCCCGACCTTGGCAAGGTCGTGCTCTACCAACTGAGCTATTTTCGCAATATTTCAATGTTCTCGGGGACTCTTTTTATCCTGCCAGTCAGCCACCTTTCAGTGGTGAAGCGGGTTGTTTTTCCCGATTGCGATGCAAAGTTAGACATTATTTTTGAACTGACCAAATGTTTTTGTTAAAAAAATCGGCAAAAATCGCCCCGGTATAGTGTTTAAACAGCATTTGGATGAGTTAGGATTTTGCAAATCAAAGGGTTAGGCGGTGTGGAATTTGTGGGCTTTTTTATGCCTCGAAGCGTGCTTTTTTCAGGCAATCTTCCCGAAGAATATGTTATATGGCATTTTTTATTTTTATTTGCTAACTTTGCATCGTCAAACAAATGAAGCGACAATGAAAGTCAATCAACGTATCTCCGGCGAGGTGTCGGTCTATGAATTTCAGGTCGGGAGTACCGACAGCGGCATCACAGGTTTCTGCTGTGCCGACCGTGGCATCAAGCTTTTCGAGAATCAGTATCTTCTCCCCGACGGGATGACATATAACTCCTATATTATTGATGACGATCATATCGCCGTGATGGACACTGTTGACCACAACGTGATGGATCAGTGGTTACCGGCGGTGAAGGAGTGGATGAAATCGCATGATGGCCGCAGGCCTGATTTCTTAGTGGTGCATCATCTTGAGCCTGATCATTCCGGTGCCCTTTCATTGTTCCTTTCGGAATTTCCCGATTGCACGGTGGTCTGCTCGTTCAAAGCAGCGCAGATGATGCCTCATTTTGTCCCCGGCATGGATTCCTCGCGAATCATGACGGTAAAGGAGGGTGACACGCTGGCGCTGGGACGCCACACGCTGCGGTTCATATCGGCGCCGATGGTGCACTGGCCCGAGGTGATCATGACATACGAGAGTGCAACCCGCACACTCTTTTCGGCTGATGCTTTCGGCACATTCGGCACTTCGCTGGCTACCGGAATAGCTACCGGGGAGACAGATCAGAGCCGGCTTGCGGAGCTGTGGCCTGACGAAGCACGCCGTTACTATATTAATATATGTGGTAAGTATGGCCCGCAGGTGCAGTCGGCCATGAAAAAATTCGATACTGTCCCGGTAGATGTCATATGCCCGCTTCATGGCCCGGTAATCGCATTGGGTGACTATCCAGCGGCAGTGTCGCTATATGATACATGGAGCAGTTATGTCGCCGAATTCCCTAAAAAAGTATTCATTGCTGTCGCTACGCTCCATGGTTTTACTCTTAAAGCAGCCCATGAGCTGTGTGAGATGCTTGCCCGGGAGGGAGTGGATGCTCATGTCGCTGATCTTGCCGAGACGGATCTGTCGGGCGACGTGGCATGGGCTTTTGCCGACGCTGTCACAGTGTTCATGTCGGCGACTTACGATGCGGGGCTGACTCCGGCCATGCGCGATTTCCTCGGACGGCTTAAATCCAAGAACTGGCAGAAAAGGTGTGCGGCTGTTGTGGAGAATGGCAGTTGGGCGCCGGTTGCCGGCAAACTGATCAGTGCCGAACTATCCGGGATGAAAGATATTGAAACAATAGGGGAGACCGTGACCATCCACACGCGTCTCGACGAGGAATCGCGTGCAGCGCTCCGCAATCTTGCGCAGGCAGTCGCCGCACGTATAAAAGCCTGAGAAATGCGACTTGTGATTCAAAGGGTCAGCAGAGCCTCGGTATCAGTGGAAGGCGAACTGCTCGGCAGCATCGGCTGCGGGCTGCTGATACTTGTGGGCGTGGAAGAAGGAGACACTGCCGACGATATGGAATGGGTGGCGCGCAAAGCAGCCGCCATGCGTATTTTCGATGATGAAAACGGTGTGATGAACCGCTCAGTGACCGACGTTGACGGCGAGGTGCTGGCTGTGAGCCAGTTCACGCTCACAGCTTCGACGCGCAAAGGCAACCGTCCGAGCTACATCAGAGCAGCCGGACATGAGTTGGCCGTGCCCATGTATGATGCGTTCTGCCGAAAAATGGAGGAACTGACATCACGGCCGGTTGGGCGCGGACGTTTCGGCGCCGACATGCAGGTGTCGCTTGTGAATGATGGCCCGGTGACCATCATCGTAGATTCCCGTCTGAAAGAATAGTCAAATAGAATGTGAATCGGGTGGGTTTTACAGGAATGTAGTATTTTGGTAGAACGTCGGGACCGCAGGTGGCCGTGCCCACGCCTGTCTGGGCGGCATCGAGGTGCACTGTCACATTGCTCTCGGGCACCAGTTCGTTGATGTGGGTTGCTTTCTGCACGTTGGAGTCGCTGTAGGGGTAGGCCGAGAACTGGAACAGGGCGTCGGAGGAAATCTTCAGGCCGGCTCCGTCGAGGCGTGTCCAGCGCACGTCGGTGTGGTTGCCGGCGGCTGATGGCACGTTGTAGATGAAGAAATCGTCGACTGGACGCACGGTGTAGCGGCCGATGCGGCCTGCGGCTTTGCGGTCGACATATGTTTCACCGCTGCGGCCAAGATAGCTGACGGTGTTTGCCACAGCATCGGGCACAGTGAACGTGAGACCCAGGCGTGGAATGTTTTTGATTATGGCAGTGTCAGGAAGGAAGTCGCAAGTGATTGCCAGAGTGCCGTCGACATTGACACTGTAACTGAAATCGGCCCGGGCAATCCGGTTGCCTTCCCGTCCGAGGATGTCGGTGCTGACGCTGACGATTCCGTCGCGATATTTCATGTCGGTAAGCTGCTGGCTGATGGAGTCAATGCCCTCCTTTACCCAGATAGCATTCTTGCCGCCCCATCCGAGGTCGTTTTCGGTGGCGGGACGATAGATTGAGAGAAGGATGGGCGAACTCAATATTTCCCTGCCGTTCTCTTTTAGCGACGCGATGGCGCCTGTGAGAGGATCGACAGTGAAGGCCAGTTTGCCGCATAAGAATGTAAAGGAGTTTTTTTTGCGTTTCAGTTTTGCAGTCTTCACCGGTTGGGCGGGAGCCTTTGTGCCGGGCAGTACAAACTGGTCGTAGGCCACTTCAAAGCCGGCTTTTACAAATGGCGCGTCGTTTTTATGTGTCCAGCTCAGGTCGAGGTATGCTTCCGGCTCGTTGGCGGGAGTGTAGCTGCCGAGCGACACTGTGGCGGATGCGCCGGGTGCGAGCGAAATGGTTTTGTCGCCGGATGTGATCGTCTTGCCCGAAGGAGTGGTCACCTTCCAGTGGAGATTATATCGGTCGAGATTGGTGAAATCAAACCGATTGGTCACATTAATGCTGAGGGTGGAGGGATCGGTGAGCCGGCAGACGATGTTCTGATATACTTTTTTGACTTCGGCAAGAGCCGGGTGGGGTGTGCGGTCAGCGGCAACGAGTCCATTGAGCAGGAACGAGTTGTCGGATGGCACATTGGCGGGTCCGAAGTCACCGCCATATTTCCAGTATCTGCGACCGTTGGCATCGGTAGCCTCGAAGCCCTGGTCTACCCAGTCCCATATGCAGCCACCCTGCAGATTGGGATATCTGTAAAAGAGATCCCAGTAATCTTTCAGGCCGCCGACCGAGTTGCCCATGGCATGGGCATACTCGCAAAGAATGAAGGGTCGGTAGTTTTTCGGATTTCTGGCGTAGTTTTCAATATAATCAATTGGGGCATACATCTCGGCGAAGATGTCGGAGTTGGGGTCGTGGAGAGCGCGTTCATACTGCACGGGACGGTTCTTCGCCAGCTCCTTAAGGGTCTTATAGGCTTCCTCAAACACGATGCCGTTGCCGCACTCGTTGCCGAGCGAGTAGAAAGTCACGCATGCGTTGTTTTTTGATTTTGCAAACATGCGACGCTCGCGGTTGACGATGGCGGGAATCCATTCGGGCACCTTGGCCAGCGACTCCTTGTCGTAGCCGTAACCGTGACTTTCGGCGTTGGCCTCGTCGATGACGTATATGCCATATTTGTCGCATAGGTCATACCACTTGCGGTCCTGCGGGTAGTGACAGTTGCGCACGGTGTTTATGTTATTTTGCTTGAACAACTCGATATCCTTAAGTGCAAGTTCAATAGGCACGGTGCGCCCCATCTGAGAGTGTGCGTGGCGGTTGACGCCCTTTATTTTGATAGGTTTGCCGTTGAGTTTGTATAGACCGTCACTGACCTCGGAAGTGCGGAAGCCCACGTTGGTGCCGACTGTTTCGGTGATCCGGCCGGCTGGGTCGAGCAGATTGAGTGTGAGTGTGTAGAGATATGGATTTTCGGCGCTCCAGGCGTTCACGTCCTTAACCGCAAGGTCAAACTTAGCCCTTGGTGTGGCATCGAGCGTACCTGATGCTACTGTGGCGCCCTGCGCATCCGTGAGAGAATAAGCGAGTTTACGCGTGTCGGCTGGCGCACTCTTTTTGCGTTTGGCCTTGGCGGGAGCAGCGGTAGAAAGACCGTCGATGTCGATCGTCACGTCGAGCAGACCGTCGCGATACTTACTGTCGAGCGGAGAGTCTACGGTGAAATCGCTGATGAAAGTCTCTGGGGTGGAATAAATGTAGACATCGCGCTCTATGCCGCTGAGTCTCCAGTAATCCTGACACTCGAAGTATGCGCCGGCGCTCCACCGGTAGACTTCAAAGGCTACTGTGTTTTCGCCTTCGTTCAACACCGAGGTGATGTCCCACTCGGCTGCGGTTTTCGAATCCATATTGCAGCCGAGGAGTTTGCCGTTGACCCAGACGTAGTAAAACGATATTGCACCTTCGCAGCAGAGCACCACTCTGCGTCCTTTCCATGAATCGGGTATAGTGAATGTGCGGCGATAAGAGCCGACCTCGTTGGTGGCTGTCGGCACTCTGGGGGCGTCTTTCTTGAATTGCGCCCACTCGGAGTCAAATTCGTAGTTGATGTTGGTATATACGGCAGTGCCGTAGCCCTGACGCTCCCAGTTTCCGGGCACATTGATTAAGTCCCAGCTGCTGACATCGTAGGCAGGATTCTGAAATCCGGCGGGACGGTTGTCGACACCTTTCACCCAATGAAATTTCCATTTGCCATTTAGCGACTTGTACCAGGGTGAATCTTCATATTTGAAATCGCGGATAGCTCGGGTGTCATTATCGCGGTAGGGCACTACGAGTGCATGCGGGGCAAGCTGCCCTTCTGCAAACGCATCGATTGTTTGCCATTCAGGCAATTGCTGGGCTGCTACAGATATAGTGGAGGCAACTGCGAGTGCAGAAATCAAAAATTTCATGGAGTCAATGATTGGTTATGAGTGAGTATCGGTTATGATGCTGTAGCCAAGGATAATCTGATATGGCGTCATGTTGCAAAGTTAACGATAAATACCTGTTTGCAGGAAGGGGCAAATGTGAATAATTGTTAAAATCAGAGAGATACGGAAAGAGTGATACCTACACCTCCGACATTACCGGGAGATGGAATAATCATTGGCTGTGACTGTAGACAGCCCGGACCGAGCCAGCGGCATTTTGAAGTGGGGGAGAGCCATCCCACAACTTCATTGACCGGATCGATGAAAAAAGCAAGGATATGGCCTATGACCTGCGACCCGAGAACGTAATAGTCGCGTTCCACAATCATGCGTTTCAGCCGGTAGAAACCCTCGCCGATGAGAGAACCGACAATAGGGGTGATGAACATGTCCTGATACGACGGACGCTCCATGCACGCCTCGATGCCGAATTCCCACCCCACGTTGGAAATCAGCGAGCTATAGAACAGCGACTGCCAGAAATTGAAACCGCATGTGCGTGCCGCCATGAAATAGACCGCTCCGGCATAGGGGTGAAGGATATAGTTGAAATAAAACTTGTCGTGGTCCCATTCGGGGCCTTTCTTGAACACATTGTTGTACCATCGTTTATAAAACGGATCTTTCTGAATCTCCTCGCGGTTCCAAGCGGTGGCATCCTCGGGAAGGCACTCGAGAACGAAAAGAGTGCCGATAAACGCACTGGCGTATACAGCTGTGTTGATCCACATGCCATGCCACCACGGGTCGCTGTAGGTCCATGAAGCGGGACGTCCGTAGATTGTCTGCGGACCGGCGCCGATGGTGAAAAGTGTGTCGACACCCAACGGGTTACCCTCAAGCACGGGAGCGACAGGAGGAGCCACTGACTCGGCTTCCTGCGATTCTTCCACATCGAGCATCGAGTCGGGAAGCTCTTTTACAATGATTTCCTGTTTGCTTACAATGCTTAAAGTGTCAATCTCCTGAGCTACAGCAGGCAGAGCCATTGCGGTGAGAGCTGCTGCGAGCAGCGCGATCACGATGGCACATTTGAAACTGATTTTCTTATGAAGTTTTGGGTTGATTTTCATAATCCCGGAGTAAATTAAAGACAGTTGAAACATATTTTTCAGCTCTGGAATCAGGCTATGGGAATAAAGCTTTCTTTGTTTATATAACGCATGAACCGGGTGTATGTGTTTGCCTAAAAATCCGTTATTTTCGCATAAATTACCATTCGGAGCGTATTTTTTTGTAACTTTGTCGCTATGAACCTGTCATTGTTTATAGCTCGACGACTGAGGCTGGCACCCGACGGCGGTGGCCGCCGCTCGCCTGCTGTGGGCATAGCTGTGACGGGTGTGGCTCTTGCCGTAGCCGTGATGATAATATCGATGGCGGTGGTTCTGGGATTTCAGGACGCTATCCGCGATAAAGTCTCGGGCTTCGAGGCCTCGCTCACGTTAGGTCCGTTGGGTAAATATTATGAGGGGGAAGCGGAGACAGTGGATTTTTCCAATACCATGCGGAGTGTGCTTGCCGCGACTTTGCCCGATGCGGCGGTTGCGCCGGTGCTCCGGCAGCCTGCGGTGATTAAAACACCCGACGACTTCTCGGGTGTTGTGCTCAGAGCCTATGGCGAGGGGCATGACTATTCATTCGAACGCAGCAACATTCTCGAAGGCTCCCTGCCTGAACAGAATACCGACCTGATGATTTCGGCGCTGACGTCGCGCCGGCTTGGCCTCTCGATGGGCGACAAGGTGGATGTGTGCTTTTTCATTGACGGAGCGCTGAAGCTGCGCCGGCTCTCCGTGTGCGGCATCTACTCAAGCAATTTCGGCGATTATGACCGTCTGACAGCTTATGCCACATATCCTATGCTTCAGCGCCTTAGACGTCTTTCCGACAATATTGCCGACGAAATCGAACTCCGCAACGTGCCTTTCGACCGGGTGAGCGACGCATCCGCGCTCGTGCAGAAAAGATTGGCAGAGAAATATGACTCCGGAGAACTGCAGGGAGGTGTGACAGTCACCACCCTCTATGACACCGGAGCCGTGTATTTCAACTGGCTCGGTCTGCTTGATGCCAACGTGGTTGTGATTCTGATAATAATGAGTCTGGTGAGCGGATTCACTCTGATCAGCTGTGTGTTCATCCTGATTCTTCAACGAGTGAGGATGATAGGAGTGCTGAAATCGCTGGGCGCCACCGACGGACAGATCCGCAGAGTGTTTATCCTTTTGGGTATCAGGGTTGTCGGTATTGGCTTGCTGATCGGCGATGTGGCCGGCGTGACATTGGTGCTGCTGCAGAACCGGTTTCATGCTGTGCCGCTCAACCCCGAGGCATATTTTCTCACCTATGTGCCGGTTGAACTGACATGGCAGCAACTTCTCCTTGTCAACTGCGGGGCTTTGCTCCTTGCCGCATTGCTGCTTCTGGTGCCAGCGCAGCTTGTGTCACGCATCTCCCCCGCGAAAACCATGCACTTCGAATAGGCGCGTTGTCACTGCAATTGACGGCACCGCATGGCCGCCGGTGACGGCACCGCATGGCCGCCGGCTCTGAAAAATTTTGTGTGCCGTTCTCACTTTTTATCCCATTGTTTGTTGTGAGAATAAAGGGGGCCGCCTGTTATGCCGGAATCGACCGCGCCCATCAGGCGGCTGTCCGAAAAAATTTTGGTAAAGTTGAACTATTTTTGTTAACTTTGCGTCTTAAACGTTTTAAACTATTCATGAGCAAAGCATCATCAGTCGACACTGCAAGCAATACAAAAGAATTACGCAACTCCATCATTGAAGGAATTCAGGAGAAGAAAGGCCGCCAGATCTCGGTGGTCGATCTGTCGGGTATCGAATCGGCACCCACATCCCAATTCATCATCTGTCAGGGCAATTCTTCGCAGCAAGTGGCGGCCATTGCCGACTCAGTGCGCGAGTATATGTTTGAGCATGATGGCGTTAAACCGTATAACTACGACGGTTACCGCAACGCGCAGTGGATCGTGATCGACTACGGCGAAACCCTGGTTCACGTTTTCACTCCCGAAGCACGTCAGCTCTACAATCTCGAAGAACTTTGGGCCGATGCCCCTGTAATCAATATTCCTGATCTTGATTAAACACAGCATTCCGATCCCTCTCAACGCCACACTTTAATTCTCACAGACATCATTCATGGCATCTACCAATCCACAAGGGTCACAAAAGAAAAAGCCCCAGATAAAATTCAGCATGTACTGGATGTATGCGATCATCCTGATGTTTCTGCTGGGTATGTTCTACCTCGATGACAACTCAATGAACAAAGAGGTGAACTACAGCGACTTCGAAGACCGCATCACCAACCCCATAGTTTCGGCCAACAACGGTATCACGAAAATCACTGTCGACAAGAAAAAGGGTGTGGCTCAAGCAATTCTGAGCGACTCGCTGGCTCGCACGGTGTTTCATCAAAGCCAGTATAAGGAGGGTGCCGAGGCATCGATCTCCACCACTCTCCCTTCGACCGATGAATTTGCCCGCAAAATCGATTCGTGGAAGCAGTCGGGCATCTATCGTGGCCCGGTGGTGTATGACGAGGGTTCCGACCTTACTTCGTTTCTGTGGACATTCGGCCCGATACTTCTGCTGATAGCATTCTGGTTCATAATAATGCGCAGGATGAACTCGCGCGACAGCGGCGGTCCCGGCGGCGTGTTCAACGTCGGCAAGTCGAAAGCTCAGGTTTTTGACAAGGATGGTGCCGTGAAAGTCACCTTTGACGATGTGGCCGGCCTTTCCGAAGCCAAGACCGAAATCGAGGAGATTGTGGAATTTTTAAAAAATCCGCAACGCTACACCAATCTCGGCGGCAAGATACCCAAAGGTGCGCTTCTGGTAGGCCCTCCTGGAACCGGCAAGACCCTGCTGGCCAAAGCAGTGGCCGGAGAAGCCAACGTGCCTTTCTTCTCGATGTCGGGTTCCGACTTCGTGGAAATGTTTGTGGGTGTGGGCGCTTCGCGTGTACGCGACCTCTTCCAGAAAGCCAAGGAGAAAGCCCCCTGCATAGTCTTCATCGACGAAATCGACGCCATCGGCCGGGCCCGTGGCAAGAACGCCGGGTTCTCGGGCAATGACGAGCGGGAGAATACGCTCAACCAGTTGCTGACCGAGATGGACGGTTTCCAGACCAATACGGGCGTGATCGTCCTGGCGGCGACCAACCGGGTCGATATTCTGGACAAGGCGCTGATGCGTGCCGGACGTTTCGACCGGCAGATCGAGGTGGGATTGCCCGACGTGAAGGAGCGCGAGGAGATTTTCGACGTGCACCTGCGTCCGTTGAAGCTCGATCCGGAGCTGGACCGTACTTTCCTGGCCAAGCAGACGCCCGGCTTTTCGGGTGCCGACATCGCCAATGTCTGCAACGAGGCGGCGTTGATCGCGGCCCGTCACAATAAGAAATATGTGTCGCGCGAGGATTTCCTGGCGGCGATCGACCGCATCATCGGCGGTCTGGAGCGTAAGAACAAGATCATTTCCGACGAGGAGA
>OHDP01000508.1_pt1 | contig 24739 bp, 26 predicted proteins | sample 1567011 | NCBI WGS metagenome assembly OHDP01 (sample SAMEA3879532, study PRJEB24766) | human gut metagenome | biome: human-associated habitat; feature: feces | place: USA | collected 1985/1987
AGACCGCTCTACAAGCCGAAATTCGATGTGTTCAAATTTTTGTCATGTACTTAACCTTAGTTGTGATAAAAAGCTCTTTGCGGTCAATTCCGCAATTTCTTACAAAATCGCCGATAATCTTCTCATTGCCATAGCGCCAAGCGGTATCGAAATGACGGTACCCTAAACTTATGGCTTTTCCCAATGTGGATGTGAGAATCGTCTGAGGTATCAAAAAAGTACCTAATCCCACCTGAGGGATACTGGTGTGATTGTTTAAGGTTATATCAGGTATGTTCATTTCAGATAGTTCTTTATTTTTTTATAAAAGAATCGCTCCTCCCCGATAAATTCTAACATTTCATGATCTGCATCATGATTAGCTTCGATTATGACAGGCCCATCGTCAGTAATTGCAATATCCCAGCCAATATATCTTAAGTTGGGAATTAAGCAATGAGCTTTTGTCACTATCTCTGAGACTTCTTCCCAAAAAGGGATCTTCATTCCGATAAGGGAGAAATCATAACCGGGATGATTTATGAATTGCTCGTATTTGAAATTTATACCTTTGCCGACTATAAGGCCCGACTTTAAGTCGATGGGATAAAAAATCCCTCCTGCATGGAAATTGTCCACTAAAGAATCGCCTGTGCCGGCTCTCATTAAAGCTTTGATTATAGCAACAGATTTATCTCCGGTATAAATGGAATAGACTCGAATGGTGTTGACGCTTTTCCCAACTTTTGCCATGGCTGGATGTTGACTAATGATTTCCTCAAGCAACACGTCATCTTCGACCATCCGGTTATATTCTTCAAGCAAATTGTCCTGAGCTATGACAACTTTTTTTATTCCTTTTGCCTGATTGCCATTAAGTGGTTTTTGCAAGACATTATTATGGCTCTTTATGAATTTACAAAAGTCCTCAAAACCGGCTTTTTGAGGATATATAAAATCCCGACCATAATAATCTCTGAAATGCAATGCAAATTTGTGTTTATTTAATACTAAATCTACATCATCCTTCAAATTAGCGGTGTTGACTAATTTTATCCATCTTTTGTGAGTCAGGACAAGTGCTTTTAATGCATTCTTTAATTGATAGGCTCTGCTTAATTTATAGTCTCGGAATGAAAACCCATAGAGGAAATGACACAAAAAATAATCCCATAGAATTCCAATCATCTTTTGATTGGAATTCGTAGCAATATTCCGAATTTCCTGTGTGAATTTTTTTATGATATTTTTATTCATATTCAGATCAATTCATTGACTTCATACCATAAACCTCGGCCCGCTGAAATTTGTGTAATGTCTTCACCGGGGGGAATGTTACCTTCAATCACTTCGATGCCGCGAGGAGTTATAGCGAAATCCCATCCGACGTATCTTGCCGAAGGTTCTTCGAATGCTATTTTTCTAACGATTTTCAGACATGTGTCAAATTCAGGAATATGAAAACCATCAAACTTAATGTCTGAGAGAGGATGTCTTTCAAATTCCATGCAGTCCATTCCGAAGGCTTTTCCTTTTAGACAACCTGTTTTTATATCTATGGCACAAGCCATTCCTCCGTCATGATAATTATCAGTAAATGACTTTCCGTTTCCCATCCGTAATAGTGCTGCAAGGATGTGTAGAATGCCATTCCGATCAATTAGAGTGACAATTCGGATGGTATTTAAGGAGTTGGGGGCTATTTCTTTTATTGATGGCGCATTTTCGATGCATTCCTCCAGAATGTAATTATTTTGGGCGAGTTGCTGGATATAAGAAATGGCAGGCATATCGCTGTCAAATTTCATTATTCCATGTCCTCCGAAATCTGATAAAGGCTTGGCTATTATTTTCTTCGTTCTAAATATAAAGTCTTCAATATCTGTCTCTGTTGCATTATCAGTGGTGAGCCATTCCCTATTAATATATTTAGAAAAACGCAGATTGAATTTTGCCTTGTCTAAAAATAGTTGGTATACTTCTGGTGTGGATAACGCAAAACGAAGTCTGTCATTTCTGCGTAGTGATATGTAAGATTTCTTCTCTTTATGAGTCCTTTCCCAAAAGCGAAATGTGCAATAGTCATTAAGATCATTGCCATAGAAAAAGAACCAGTATAAAAGGCTGAAATAAATTTTTAGACGATTGTTTCGCGGGCAATGTTTCTTTACTTGAGCCGAGTCAGGCCAACTTTTTTTAAGATGCCTTAAAACCGTTTTTATTTTGTGAAGTTTGAAAGCCATATTCAATATTCGATTAGATCGGATATGGTTATTTTATTGCAGCAGAATTCCATACAGGCCCAGGCAAGGCCGACGCCGAAGCCGCAGGCAAGCATTCTGCAATCGGTTGTACGCAACGTCTCGGCACAACGTGTCACCATTGTCAAGGGTATGGAGGCACTTGTCACATTGCCGAAGTCGTTCAGGCAATAGGGTACTTTTTCAGGTGGAACACCTAATGACTTGCGTATTTTTTCATCAATGAACTTATTAGCCTGATGAAGCAGAAGAAAGTCGATTTCTTCTAAATCAATATTGAATTCGGCAATCATTTCTTTCAGCGCTCTGGGAGGCCGTTTAATGGCGAATGCGAATACATCCATCCCGTTGACCACCATGTCTGTGCCTTTCCTGACTATTCCTGGCTCCACTTCAATATCGATGACTGAGCCAGTGTCAGCCGGGAACCTTGTGCCGCCATGTTTTGCCCATACGGCTTGATATCCCGAGCCGTCGACGCCGAACATAAAGTTCATTTTATGAGGCTTGGACGAAACTTCCAGAGCGGTTACGGTAGCAGCGTCGCCGAACAGCGGCCTTACTGTGCGGTCATTTCTACTGCGGTTTTTTGTATTGGTCTCTGCGGCAATAAGCAGCCCCTTTTTGAAAGTGCCGTGGCTCATCATGGAGGAAGCTACACTCATACCGTAGATCCATCCGGAGCATCCGAGAGGGAGATCCATGACGAAGCAGTCATTACGCAATCCTATTCTATCCTGCAATATGCAGGCGGTCTGAGGTGCGATGAAATCTCGGGAAGTACACACGTAGAAAAGACAATCGATTTCAGTTGCTTTCCATCCTAAATCCTCAAGTAGTCGCTCTACGGCCTTTATGGAGAGATCTGAGGCGGTGATGCCCTCACCGGCCATTCTATGACGTTCGATTCCGGTCGAGGCAATGACTTTACGTGCTTCCTGCTCGTCTGCAAAAATCGGCAGAGTCAGATTTTCCTCGATTGTGGCGGGAACGCACGCCGAAATTCCGGCGATACGAATATTTTCGATAGTTAATCGTGACATTTATAAAGTTCGTTTTTTCTTGCCGGATGCCGTCTTAGGAATGGCATTGACAACTTCAAAGAATCGGGGAAGTTTATATGCCTCAAGCATTGACAGGAGGCGTGATTTTATATCATCAGGAGACCCTTTGAATGAACCTCTGACCAAATATACTTTTGGAACTTCGCCAAGTATGCCGTCGGGATCTTTGACAGCCACGCACATTGATTCCCCTACACCAGCTTTGGACAGAGCCTCTTCGATTTCGACCGGACTGACTTTTTTCCCCCCGACATTGATAAGCTCTTTTTTTCGGGCCACGAGATACAAACTGCCGTCAGCAGTTTTATATCCCCAGTCTCCAGTTCTGAAATATCCGTTGATGAATGCCCCGGCATTATCGGACTCATTGTAATATGAGGTGGTGACCATATTGCCCTTGATGCAGATCTCTCCTTCTTGCAATGGTTCAAGCTCTGTGCCGGTTTCGTCAAGAATGGCGACCTCAACCTTTTCTGATACGCTTCTGCCAATGGTAGCCAAATCATCTCTGGATTCGTGAAATTCCATGAAGACTGCGCGAGAAGCTTCAGTAAGTCCATAATGCATACAGATGCGTGTGTCGGGAAACAATTCATTAAGCAACTCTTTATCCTCCGTTGCCATAGTTGCGCTTCCTATCTCGATGTATCTGATGCGGTTGGCGAAACGACCGATTCTGTTTCCGCTGAAACGCTTTATATAAGCCCATACGGCTGGCACCATGCCAAAACCGGTGACACCGTAATGATCAAAAGCGTCAAAGACAGATTTGAGGTTTGCAAAACCATTGTGAAGCACTACGGTGCTGCCAGCCAATATGTTGCATCGCAGTCTGCCTAAACCGAAAGAGTGGCAGAGGGGAAGCCCGAGTAACTCGACATCATCGGAGGTGTTGTGGATAAAGCCATTGATGTTGGTGGCCGAGGAGTAGATGTTGTCATGACTGAGTTTGACACCTTTGGGTTTCCCGGTGGTGCCTGAGGTGAACATCACATCAGCTGTCATGCCGGATTTTAACTCCTTCCCTGATGAAAGCGAAATGCAGCCAGGATATTCCAGCGAAGTGTATGATAACGATGGTATGCCTTCAATGTCCATCCCTATTGCAAGATCCGGCTGTGTCACAGATGATATGTATGCAAGGTGTTCGGCATTGTTTTTCGCATCTACGACGACATTGACAACCCCTATGAGGTGTGCCCCGAGATATAGATACACGAAGTCGATTTCTTTCTGAGCGGAGAGCATAATGCGGTCGCCGGCCCTCAGGCCTCTATTCTGTAGCAATGTAGCTGCCCGTTCTATCTTGGAGGTGAGTCCACTGTATGAGATATTCTCACCATCCACGGTTATGAGTGCGACTTTCGAGGGGTCTTCTACCGCGTGGGAATAGAGTGACTTCAGTAGGGGACTATGTGAAATATCGGGTATCTTCACGAGATTTTCTCTATTTCATCAATCAAAGCTTTCACGGAATTAAGCTCGAAAAGATCGTCGATAGGGAATTCGATTCCCATTTGTGCTTCAATGGCAGCAATAATGGCCATATTGCCCATTGAGTCCCACTGCTCGATGTCACCGATGGAAAGAGACTCCGTAATTATTTCAGGAGCGACATTGAGAGTGGTAGCAATTATTCCTCTGATTTTTTCAAAAGTAGTCATATGAGTTGTTTCAGTTGATTGACAGACCTCCGTCGACTATCATTGATGTACCAGTAATCCAAGAAGATGCTTCGGAAAGTAAAAATACTGCGGCATTGGCGATATCTTCGGGTTGCCCGTAACGTTTTAGCGGATAGCGTTTGGCGTCTTTGTAAAGTTGCTCGTCGGATACTGTGCCTCGGTGTATTAGAGGAGTGTCAACCATAGCCGGGCATATGCTGTTGACCCTAATCCTGCGCGCGGCAAATTCTTTCGCGGCAAATTTCATGAAAGAGTCAAGTGCGGCTTTGGAAGCTCCATATATCCCGTTCCCGCCGGAGAACACATGTGTCCCCCCCATGGATGCCAAGAGCACCAGAGAACCGTTTTTTGCGATTTTCTTTTTTTTGTAAAGCAACCGCATAAGCTCGACAGTTGAGAAGAAATTTACGTTGAATATCTCGTCGAAATGCTCGCGGTCGCTGAATTGAACAGGGAGAGTGAGCCCTTTGCCGGCACAGAAGGTAGCTCCGTCCAGAGCGGGAACTGAATCGACAAGATTCAGAATCTGTGCTTCGTCGGTCAGTTCAACAGAAAGAACGATGTGCCCTTCCCCCGACATTTCTGACAAAGTTTCGTCGAGCCGCTGTTGATTTCTGGCCACAAGAACCACCGATGCCCCAAGTCTTGAGGCCAAAACAGCAGTGGCCTTACCGATTCCGGAGGAGGCACCGGTCACAAGTATGGTCTTGCCCTGAAGCGTGAACGGGTTTTCTAATTGTTCGATCATAGTTCTACCAGGGGAGAAATGAACAGGTTGTCACATTCAAAAGCCACACTACCCCATGACAGACCTACTCCGAAGGCGCATCCTATAATTTTTTTGTGTCCTGAAAGCCTGTCGGCCAGCTGTGTGACAATAGTAAGTGGAATAGATGCCGACGAAGTGTTCCCGAAATGTGTCATGCTGTAAGGCACTTTCTCTTCCTCGAGTTTGAGTTTTTTGCGGATAGTCTCGTTCATCATGCGGTTTGCCTGATGGAAGACGAAATAATCATATTCCGAGTAGTCAAAACCGAACTGTTTAGCGAGCTGCTTTATCGATTTTGGAGCGGTGGAGATTCCGAAAGCGAATACATCCATGCCCTTCATCCTTGTTTGCAGTGCATGACGCCTACGGCCGTCTTCGCAGTCTTCAAGGATGAGAGATTGGGCCGTGAAGGGATTGCGTGTGCCACCGCCGGGGCGGATGATGGCGTCGTAGCCGGTGCCATCTGTGCCGAGTTCCATCATTATAGGAGCCGATCCGGGAGAGTATTCCAGAGCCGTGACGGTTCCTGCATAGCCGAACAGCTGGTCAGGCTCTTCAGCAGCATGTTTTCTCGCGTCGCCGGCCATAAGCAGAACTTTGTGCAGATTGCCGCTCTCAAGAAGCGACAATGTAACCGAAAGCCCGTAGACCCAGCCTGAACATCCCAACGAGATGTCGAGGCTCATACAACTTTTTTTTAGCCCGAGTTTGCCGTGAAGGACGCAGGCGGTAGCCGGCAGGATATAGTCGGGAGTCTGGCTGACAAAAATCAGACCGTCAATCTCTTCTTTATCCCATCCGAGGTCTTGTATGAGCCGTTCGGCTGCTGCCTGGCAAAGGTCTGAGGTCGTGAAATCATTAGAGAATCGTTTCTCAATGATTCCGGTGGTCTGCATATATTCTTCAGCTGCATATTTGTCGGTAGTTGAAATAGTAGGCTCCACGTGGCGCGGGACGCCGGCACTTATTCCGACAATGCGGCTGTTGTTGAATTTCAGGAACGCCATCAGGCTTTTGCTTTGACAGTGTTGAAAAGATCCTCGACGGTATTGGCGTTCTTGATGTCGTCGCCTTTGAGGGTTACATCGTATTCCTCATCGACCATGGCGATTATGCCGAGGGCGATGAGCGACGACCATTCTTCAAGGTCGCGGAAAGCAGTGGCAGCGGTGATTTCTGCGGGGTCTGTTTCGTCGAACTGGTCGGCGAAGTTTTTGATGAAGTCGTTAAGATCCATTATTGATTGATTTTGAGTTAGAATTCGATTTTCTTTGCCGGATTTCCCATATAGAGATGACCGTCTTTGGGGTTACGAAGAAGCGGTGACAATGGCGAAAGTGTAACATCGTTACCGATTTTAACGCACTGTTTTACAAACGACATGGCTCCAAATAGGTTACGACAACCTATTCTTACCTCTCCGGATATGCGGCAGGCTGGCATGAACACATTGAAATCGCCTATAACTGTGTCGTGACCGATTACTACGCTGCCGTTCATCAGGTTGAAGTCGCCGATGGTTACAGAGGTTGTAACACTGCAGCCATGGGTGATAATATTGCCTCGACCGATTGAGAATGAGTCTTTATCTGCGACTCTGAAATCGGGCGATATAATGTTGGGATAGGTTATAAGCGGATTTTCGATATTGTTGTATACCTTTTCCTCTGTCTTGGGGTTGCCGAGGCAGATGGCAACATCTAGCGGTTTGTTCCATCTGTTCAGTATTTCCCTTCCACCTAAAACGGTGCCGAATGTGCCAATTTGAGACCCGACTGCAATGCCGTCGTCGAAGAAGCCGATAAGGTTCCATTGCGGCTCGATGGCGTTGATGTTGCGGATCAGGCAGGCGACTTCGCGACCAAGACCGCCGGCACCGTATATGGCGATGTCTTTCATAATCAATCCTTGATGGTTGAAATCAATTGTGGCCGTTGAATGCTTCCATGGTCGCGGCGGTGGAGGAGTTGATGTCGGCGCGACCGAGTACTTTTTTCAAGGTAGTGAATATCACGCGGCAGTCTGTGGCGAATGAAATGTGGTCGACATACCAGACGTCGAGTTCAAATTTCTTTTGCCATGATATGGCGTTGCGGCCGTGGCACTGGGCCCAACCGGTGATGCCGGGGCGCACTTCGTGGCGGCGCGCCTGCATGGGTGAATAAAGTGGCAGATATTGAACGAGTAGGGGACGAGGGCCGATGAGCGACATGTCGCCACATAGCACGTTCCAAAGTTGTGGCAGTTCGTCGATGGATGTGGAGCGGACGAACCGCCCTACTTTAGTCAGGCGTTCGCCATCGGGCAGTAGATTGCCGTCGGCATCCCGCTGGTCGGTCATGGTCTTGAATTTCACGACCTTAAATATTTTGCCATTCTTGCCCGGCCGCTCCTGTGTGAAGAATGCGCCGGCTCCGCGATTGACGAAGTGAAGCCACACGGTAACAGCCGCAAGGGGAAATGACAGCACCAACAGCGCTCCGGCTGATGCGGCAATATCAATGGCTCGCTTGAAAACATCCCTGTACAGTTTCATCTCTGTTGTAACGTTTCTGATGTCGGATATATTATTGGCAGGGCGGTTTATTCTTCGCTGTCGCCGGTCAATTCTTTCCGGGAACTTGATAGTGAGAATGTTTTATTGTGCAGGTCGGCTTTTACGTAGTAGCTTTTCGGCCGGCTCAGAGGGATGTTGGCGTCAACGAATCTGTCGGAGAGGATGGAGATGCGATGCGATGGGGTGTTCTGATTTCGAGAGAACTGTGCGATAACGCCCGTTGATTGGTTATATTGCAGGCTTTTCAACTCATCGGCGGCCCCGCGGAAATAGTCGTATACGCGGTTGATGGTCTCTCCTTTTATCAGACTTCGCAATGACATGTTTCAATATCAATTATTTGGAAGATTGCCGCGATACGTTGTCAATGGGCTTACGCAATATCTCGTTGTAAAATTCTTTGAGACAACGGCGCACGTAGGTCTGTTCGTAGCGTGAGGCGATGAGTGGGCGGGCTGCGGCGCCCATCGCAGTGGCTTCGGTGGGAGTACCGGCCATGCGTTTCATTGCGTTGTAGAGAGACTCGGTGTCGCGGGGCGGTATGATTACGCCATTACGACCTTCGATGATGATTTCGCGACTGCCGTTTATGTCTGTGACGATGGATGGAAGACCCATGGCACCGGCCTCGATGACTACGTTGGGGAACCCCTCGCGATAGCTCGGGAAGACGAGCGCGTCAGAGGCGGCGAGCCAGGGTCGGACATCCGACTGCCTGCCGACTGCCTCGATGAAGTCGTTATGCTTGATTTCGTTGAGTGTTTCCGGTTTTAATGGATCGAGATCCTGTTCCATTTCTCCCACGAGCAGCAGGCGGGTATTGGGATATTCGGAGTGAAGGCGATGAAAGGCTTCGACGAGTTCGTTGATCCCTTTGTCGCGGACGAGCCGGCCGACGAACACGAAAGTGAACGCGTCGGGACGGCGCAGCCTGGCGGCTTCGGCCTGTACCTCGGGCAATCCAGGATTGTAATGATCGAGGTCAATACCGCGCACATTGCCGTGACCAAGCACTTTCAATGGCTTTCTGGTGATTTTATAGTTGATAAGGTCGTTTTTCACGCCTTCCCCTTCTGGTATTACGTGCGTGGCGCAGGCGCATGTGATGCGGTCGGTGAGAATGAGAATACGCTGCGTGAGCCCGGTTGCAGTAGGGAAAACAAGACCGGTGAAAGTGTGGACGCGCACAGGCACCCGGCAGATCCACGCCGCTATCATCGACAGAAGTCCGGCTTTGGGGGTCATTGAGTGAACCATGGCAGGCTGTTCGTACCGGAACACTCTTACAAGTCGCCACAGGCTCTTCAAATCGCGCCAAGGCGATATATGCCGCTCCATGGCTACGGCTGCGGTTCTTACGCCCTCGCGGCTGCCGAGTTCGTCAAGCTCGGTTCCGGGCGAGCTTACTGCCACAACCTCATAGCCCTCCTGCTCCTGCAGCTCCCGCAACAGTCCCCGGCAAAACGCGGCCAGCGACCCCGGCACCGTCGATGTTCGTATTATCTTGATTGCAGACATAAGTATTCAGAAGGAGTGCAAATCTTCTCCCGCTTAAATCTTACACACCGATATATTTGCTGAATTTAGCTATGGGTTTATACTCTAAAAGCAAAATCATCCCCATACTAATGCTGACTACAACTATAAATAATAATAAAATATTTGGCCAAGCCGAACCCTGAAAAAAGAAAAGCGTGACTATTGTGTTGATTATAAATTGATGTATCAAGTATATACTTCACTGAATTATCCGCAAGATTGACAGTCATATCACTATTGTGAAGGAAATAATTCAAGAAGTACTCTTTAATCATATATTGCTTGTAACCGGCACATATTATGAAGTCTTTTACGCCATATGCGCTGTATATTTTCATAATATGCCACAGGATCGGTTTGCCGCCGATTTCTATCATCGGTTTTGGCATATACTGCGTTTTTTCGCTAAAACGAGTTCCGTAACCGCCGGCAAATATTATGGCTTTCATATTGTTTGTCATCGCTTACTGAATAATAACGACATACGATAATTCAGTGAAATGAAAATGGCTCGTATAATTCCAGAATATTTGATTATCAATGAAGATCTTACATTCATTGCAATCCATTCGAAGATAGATAAGCGGTAATTTGATTGCTTGATCCCTTCCCGAATAACGTTGAAAAACGGGTGTTCCTTTCGAGCGATAGTCACAGCGTCGGATCTGCTACAGCCTAAAACTCCGTTAAGGCGATATCTGGTTACCTGATGTAGAAAATTTGGACCTAAATGTTCTGGAATAGTTTTAATCCGAAACGCATCGTAATTGTATTCATAGTCAATGTCGCGTTTCGTGGAATGGGAAAGACTTAGCGGGTGTCGTGTGTAATTGTAAACATTGGCGTATATGAATTTTGGTTGCTTGGTCATGGCAAAAGAATAGGCAATGTTCATAAGAGCATCTTCCCCGTTTGTTATGGTCCGGGGAATATCAAGCATGGAGGGTTTCAGAATCGCCCGACGATATAACTTGGCTCCGATACCAGGTGGAATAACGCCATTCATTGTTGCCATCTGCCAATGTGTTGGAGTCTCCATTGCGCCGACTTTTTCTTTCTGAGGGGTAAGAAACCCTACGATAAGGTCGGTATTGCTGTCTGCTGATGAATAGAGATTAGCTAAGGCATCTGAGGGAAGTGTGTCATCGGCGTCAACAAATGTTACCCATTCTCCCCGGGCTTTCTCTAATGCCCGTTTTCGTGCCATGGATACGCCTCCATTGTCGTTATTTAAAAGTGTTATGGACAAATGGGGGTGTTGGGTTATAAAATTCTGGACATTCTCGGCTGTGCGATCGGTACTGCCGTCGTTCGAAACAATAATTTCAAAGTCGGAAAATGTTTGGGCGGCTAAGGATTCCAGACATTTTACGATAAATTCTTCCGCGTTATATGCCGGGATAAGAATCGAGATTGATATTGCCATTATTTATTCAATAGATTCCAATAACATTTTGCATACTGCTCTGCCATAACGGATATATCATAACGTATTGCATTTCGGAAGCAGGCAGCAGCGAATGTATTGTATTTTTCGGGTGAAGCTTCCAAACTGATTATTTCGGTGGCGAGGGCTTTGGAGTCGCTGTGGGGGAAGAGGATTCCTGCGCCGCCGACTACTTCGCGGAGTCCGTCGACATCCGAGGCGAGCATGGGGCGACCGACGGCCATACCTTCGACCGACGAGAGCGACAATCCCTCGAAGTGAGATGACATCACCACGTAGTCGGCGGCATGAAGCAGCTCTGCAACATCGGTGCGGAGGCCGAGAAAGTGGACGCGGTCATCAAGTGCCAGCTCTTTTGTCAGCGCTTCGAGTTCGGGACGACGGACGCCGTCGCCGACCAGAAAGAGGTGAAATTTGTCGGGCAGTAAGCTAAGGGCACGGATAAGTGTATCCTGATCTTTTTCCCATCGAAAGCCTGCCACCATTATCAGTTTCCGGCTCCCCGGCGCCAGCTGTTCCAACTCTGGGGAAGGATTTGCTCCGGCATATTTATCGACATCAACGCCGTTGTTGATTGTGAGAATTTTAGTGCTTTGATCTTGGATAAAGCTGCGCAGATTGTCTTCCGCTTTCTTTGAGATGCAGATTACCTTGCGGTATCTGCCATACATCCAGCGGTCGATAGAGGCATACCATTTCCAGGCCCGTCGGCGATTGGAGGTGTTGTGCTCTGTGGTAACCAGTTTTGTTTTGGAAAATATGCTGCATAGGGCAGCGAACATCTGCGGAGCAGTGTTGTGGGTGTGCACCACATCGTATTTGCGCATGAACGGCAATAGAAAGATCAGGCGCAAAGGAGAATAAACGGAGCCTCCGATGCCGAGGTCAAACACCTTTATTCCGGCGGCTTCGACTTCGCGCCGGAAAGGCGTATCAGTTCCGTCAAAGAGCAAAAGATCTACGTCAAGATCCTTGGCCTTCAGCCGAGGCAGCAGATCCACCATCAGTTTCTCTGCCCCGCCTGTCCTAAGAGATGTTATGACATGAAGTATTCTCATTTTACAGTCGCTCTGTCTTTGATGTGGAGAAGCCATCCGAGAGGAAGCGGCAGCCGACCCCATCTGGCAATTCGTATGCGATTCTTAGATGTGGTGCAAAACGCGAATCTCCAATAGTTTATTGCCATGCGTAACTTTGCCGTGAATGAGGGTGCGAAGTCAAACCACTCGGAGTAGGTCATCATCGACGCTATCGGGCTATTCATCCGCGCAATCGTTATTGTGTTGGAGAGGCCGTCGGACTGGTATTCGACAGTATAGATCGGTTTGTTGAAATATCGTAGCCTGTATTTGAGCCCGATGCGGTTCCATACCAGTGCTTCGGGGCAAAACCGCTCTCCCGGTATCTCAGGAAACGGATATTCACGCAAAACGTTGGTGCGGAACACCTCTTTGAGATCACCGGTCACTCTCCATTTATTACGGATCTCCTGCGGAGCGGCATCGATGGAGGCGCAGGGCAGGCCGCTGCCAACGATCGAGCCGTCGGCATATTGGTCAAGGCCGCAGACCCCTGCGAAACTATCGTTATCTTTAATAGCGGTGAATGCTTCGATCACATCGGCGACAGCCGTTTCCGGCAGCCAGTCGTCGCTGTCGGCGATAAAAAATAGTTCGCCGCGGGCCTCCCGGGCAGCAAGGTTCACAGCGGTGTGTTTTCCGCCATTGGATTTGCGCAGATAGCGGATAGGGAGGATACCGTCACGTATGAATCCGTTTACCACAGACTCTGTGCTGTCGGTTGAACCGTCGTCGACAACCAGCCATTCAAAGTCCTTGCAGTTTTGTCTGCAAAGGCTTTGATAAAGTCGGGGCAACAGCGCTGCCCGGTTGTATGTGGGTGTGGCTATCGTGACCAGCATTTCACTAATTTTTCTCTAAGGCTGGATTGCATTTTGTCGAGCATTACCGCTATCAGGAATACTCCGATAGATAAGCCTAAGACTTCGGTGATATAAAGCCAGTAACCATGCGTGGTATATTCCGTTATGAGAAAGCGCCTTATGTAGGGAATAAGTACTGGCTGCATGTGCAGAAGATATGCCATAAGGCATCCGGTGGCTGCATAGTTGATTGCGCGGCTGTGGAAGTCCCACTTTCTGAGGATGAATATCAGGCTTACGGCTTCGGCAAGAATCAGCGGATTGGTGTAGCGTAGACCGATAAATCCGAAATAGAACATTACTGCCTGTGCTGTAACCGATGCTATGAACAGCAGCACGCAGTGTCGGTCAAGAAGTTCAGATCCGTAAAGACGCATGTATCGTGCCAACAGATAGAGGAATCCAAACCAGATTACGCTGTAGCCGCCCTCAGTGCCGAGCACGGGAGCACGGAAGATGAAATCGTAAATGAGAATGATCGCATATCCTGACGCTAACAATGTATTCAGACGTCGGCGATCGAGTGTTTTAATGGCTTCGTTGAGGATAGGCGCAATGATCAGTAGGCCGATATAATCGATGACGAACCAATATGAATTGCCGCCGAGCAGATATTCATACACACCCTCGAGCGATGCAACCGATGCGGTGGGAAGCCATCCGAGTATCAGAGCCAATACCAATAGTGGGACAGTGCAGAACAGCAGCATGAAGATCAATGATGGAGCTTTCTGCAGTCCACGGCGGATGCCGAACCATCCGGAAATCAGCACGAAAGCGTTGACAGAGCCTATGCAGACCGATTCGACGATACATTTTGCAAGATGTTCTGATTCAGAGGTAAAGCCACTGCCCACAAACCACATATTTCCATGCTCGACAAGGATCATGATAATCAGAATGATGCGCAGCAGTTCAAATGATGAATTCCGTGTCACTCGAAAAGGCTGAAAAATTCGCGGGCGATTTTCTCGCGGCCATGTTCGCGGAGCACGGCTTCTTTGCCGGCCCGGGCGATTTCTTCAATGGTCGATGGCTCATGAGCAAGGCGGTTGAGCCAATCGGCCAGTTCGACGCCGTCGCGATATAAAACACATTCTTTACCGCTTTTCACGGCGATGTTTTCCAACGCCAGCGGGGTGCCTATCACCATAAGACCGTTGGCAAAGGCGTCAAGCACTTTACCTTTTGTACCGGTTCCTACAGCCACCGGTGTCAGCTGTATGTGGTGCGAAGATATTTCGGCGGCATAGTCGTCGACGTATCCTTTGATTTCAATATTATAACCGGCGGTTTTCAGCATGTTGGCCATATCGCCCCACCCTTTGCCCAGAAAAGTTATCTTATAGCGCTCCTTAGTGCTGAGGGGCAACGATTTCATGGCTTCGAAAGCTTCGTCGGCGGCATGAGCCATTGTGACATCGTAGCGCCCAGCCACCAATATCTTCAACGGATCTTTATCCGAAGCTGACGACCGAAGGTGCTCCGACAGGTCGTAGTGAGGGTGGCGGATAAACCGCACGTCGGCTGCCGGATTGAGCTGTCTGAGGAATCGGGCGTCCTCATCTCCCACCAGATGATACTTTATCTCAGACCCTACAGGGAAGCATGAGGCCATCACGGCATATCGGTGGTACATCAGAGCATAGCGGAATATGGATTTTACGCTTGTCGGTACTCCGTTCATTGCCAGCATGCGATGATAGTACATCGCCTCGCAGTCGGGACCGCTGACTACGACCGGCACCCCGGGGAATAGTTTAGCCATCCGTGCAATATCTTCTCCATAAATCCAAAGAGCCGAATCCGAACCTTTCAGGTATGATCTGATTACGGTACGAACATTTTCAGGCAACGGCAGATAGCCGAGAACCGGTCTGGAAAGCATCAGACGTACCGGAGCCGGACTCAGATACCGGAACCAGGAAGGTCTGCCGACTATGTGGATCTTTATGCCCAACGCTGTTTCAGACTTCCTGATCTGCTCTGGCGTACAACCGTTGAGGTTGAACGACCACACCTCCAACGCTACATCATCGGGGTGGAAAGCCATCAGATGGTAGGGCAGAGCGCTCGCGCCGCGAAAGTTAGTAGCAGTGGGCGTATGCAGCGAAATCAGGGCAATGCGTTTCATTTCGGAAGCCTGAATGCAGGTGTGTGGAATTTGTCCCGGTCGTAGCGATGGTCATACTCATACCGCTCCCACGAATAGTCGGGATAACGATGCCCGTCGGTCAGGAATGTCTTGTAGGGATAAAGATTGTTGTATACTTGCCACGAATTGTAAACTCTTATGTATAGGGCGAGCATCACAGCAATTATAAGCATCCCGAAGCCGTTTTTCACACGGCGGTGGTTGTCGGCGGTGGTGCATATCAGCGTGACGGTGTAGATGATCCCCAAAGTGAAGAACCAGGCCACGCGACCGCCGTCGCTTGAGCGGATAAACAGCAGCAACAGCGCACAGAAGCACCATGCCATATTTAGGAATATGATATTGCGGCGGTTATCCTCGATTTTCTTATAGTTCGCAAGGATTATCCACACAAAAAATATCACTTCGAGCAGGTAAGCTACTCGTGCGCCCGAGTCGGCGTTGTAATTACCCATGTTCACGTCGTACGACACATTGGAGAAAACGTCGTAGAGCGCACCGGTTACGCCAGTCAGACCGATTGCAGCGCACACCAGCAGAACAATCACCACCAGCGCGGGCTTCAGTTTCTTCATGGGCATGAAGCAAAGGGCGGCAAAAACTATACCCGACTTGTGCAGAAATGCCACCAGCAGGACTATCAGGAAGAATTTCCAAAACTTCTTTTCAATCAGATAGGTCACGCCGAGCCATGCCACTGAAAACGCCAGTACCTGCCTCAGATAGGTGAAAGTAAAGAAAAACACCATGCCGAGAAACAGAATTATCCCCAGCGGATAATTCGGCAGATTCTTCGCAAACGCCTTATACATACAGAAATAAATAAGCAGCGTTACGATAAGAATATAAATATATCGGTTTGCCGTAATGCTCCCGATAGCATAATTGAGAGCCGTATAACCCGGCTCGAAATATGTCAGAGCATGTGCATTCCGGGCATTAACCCCATTGCTCACCCCGCCGGCTATACTTTCAAACACTTCACTATAGATATATCGGTCATATCCTCCCAACATATCTCCAAATCCCACGAATAGAGCCAACGCACCCATATAGCACACCAAGAACGCCTTGCTGCGATTCTCAGCCTTTCCAGCCATATAGGCGCACACCGGTATGAAAAATATGATCAGATACAGCCACATAAGATGCGATTATTTAAAATACATGCTATAATGATTGTATTATTCATATTTGTGAAATCTTTGCAGAAATACGGCATTTTTTAAGATCATTGTTTTAAATGGATTTGTTCGGTCATTTGATCGTTGTAAAGATAGTGAAGACCTATTCGGTGAAATTATGTGGACAAAACCTACAGCTAACGATACAAAAATAGTTTTAACAATAATTTCTGATTAAATATTTTCGAAAGTAAGAATGATTTCCAAGAGCATGTCATCCCTTTTACCGGGTAAACGTTTAATTCTTCAAGCCATTTTATTTTATTATCAAACTCATCTATTCTCCATATTTGGTTGTTTCGAACTCTTAGAAATAAAGTTGTCATAATTGAATTGACAATCATAGAATACCTGCGTTTAACAACAAAGGGAAATTTGTTATTGTTGTTAATTTCTTTAGTTACTTCTGACGCTAAAATTGCGTCCGATTCAATATTTTGTTTTATTTTTTGAGGTGTTTTGGATCGATCCGTGCTTTGAATATTATAACGATAATAATACACCTCGGAATCTATAAACATAACCTGTCTTAATAAAGGATAAATCCTAAAGCATAGCTCCGAATCTTCATGTGTAAGGCCTGATTTAAATCTGAGATTATTATCACTGAAAATATGCCGAGCATAAATCCCTCTACACATGCTCCCAAAGACAAAATATTTTAATACGATTTCTTCTCCTTCATAAATAACGTCATATTTGACATTTGGAATTTTTAATAATATAGTTCCTCCATCCTGACTCTGTGCCTTCATGTTATATATGAGAGCATCCAATTTGTGTTTATCAATTATATTGAGTAAACAGTAGAGCTTTTGGGGCAATAGATAATCATCGGAATCAACAAACATCAAATATTCCCCTCTGGCATTCTCAATCCCATAGTTTCTTGCAACTGCCTGTCCTTGATTCGTTTGATGAAATACCCTTATGTTATTATATTTTTGCAACCATTGGTTTGCTATATCAAGACTTGAATCCAATGATCCGTCATCGATTAATAATACCTCAAATTCATATTCGTTTAAGCCTTGATTATACAAAGATGAAATACATTCATCAAGATAGTTCTCGGTGTTATAAATTGGCACTATGAATGATAGTTTTATCATTTTTGTTTATCAATCAATGGGAGGAATCTGTTCTCGATATTATTCCAAATCAGGATTCGAATTTGATCTAAAATAAGTGCAACGATTGAGATTATAATTAAGAAAGTAAATATTCTGATTATACAGGAAAAATTGGAATATTCCGAATAAATCTGACTTACAATTCGCTTAAAGATTATTCCCCCACAACAAAAATGAAAAAGCATAATTGATAAAGCTGATGCCCCAATTTTGTTGATAAACTTAGATTTGAACGAGAAGGTTGAGAATGTCTTAAACAAAGCGTAAGATTGAAGTATTACGATTGGCGATGTATAAAGGAAGATTATTGAACTTATATATTGAACGTTGATTTCGGTAAAGAAAATCCATAAAATTATGTTAATGACGGTTGTAACTATATATATAGTTACAACCGTGGAATTTTAAATTAAGATGTTTATAGTAGAATACCTTATAATATCTTACAAGGAAATAAAGAACTAACAGAAATAGTGCGGAATAACCGGAAGAAAATGTGCTTAAGTTCCCTGTAGATGATGGAACCAGCCAGCCATATATAAAAAGAAATATAATGGTCGGTATAATTATTACATCACATTTTTTCTTATTCCTCAAGCTTATAAATTCATTAATTATCGGTGATAATATGAAGAGCATTATATAAGCGGAAATAAACCAGCCTATAAAGAATGATGAAATGAAGCCTTTAATATAGTGATCTGTGGGGAAATCGAAAAAGATAACTCCAATTATGATTTCTATAAAATAGAAAAAAACGCATTGAAATATCAGTTTCAACAATCCTTTTAGAGTATATTTAATCCCGAACCAACCAGATATTATTATAAATACATCAACGCATACAACTGCTATTGATTCAAATGAAATGGTAGTAATTGCAGATAATGGATTTGTTTGTAGGTCGGTTCTGTCAGGCGCTCCGATTACTAAATTAATGACATGAATAACTAAAATTAAAAATATTGAAAAGATGCGCAATAATTCTATGCCTGAATGTCTCATATTGATGTTATAACAAATTTCTATAGAGACCCTTGCGTAACCCTAATTTTATGAGGATTCGGTATATTGTTATTGAATTAGCGAATTGCTTGTTTTTCCATTTTAAACGATATGCGTCCCATTGAGTTGTCTTTAAGTACTTAAGGAATTGGCCTCTGTAGGGCTGGTTACATTCTTTGTGCCAAGGTTTGTCAGCTGTGTAATGCACGACCGCAATATCGACAATCGCTTGTTCAATCTCGTTTGAATATTTATTGTAAAAAGCTGGAATACATTCTGGCTTTCTGAAGAAGTGTTCTTGAAAATTGTATTTAAGAGGGAGCCGTTTTACATTATTGTAAAATGCAATGTTGAGGATTTCTTGATCGTGTTGACGCATACGACCGGCATGTTCTTGTATTATTGACAGGAATATGTCAAACATGTTGTGCTGTCTCCAGTATGATACGTCAATAATCATAACACCTGAATTAAAATAGCCAAATTCAGGAGGAAAGCCTAACTGGTGATAATTCATTTGAAACTCTCCTTCATCTACTACTGCTGCGACAGCTTTCCCCTCCAAGTTCGTAGCCCAAAGCTCTGAAAGATCTTGTGTTACAATGATATCGCAGTCGAAATAAATGACTTTGTCAACCGATAGAGGAAGAAGATTGGCCATTGACAAGCGATAATAACATGCTTTTGTTGTATGTGTTGCCGTTATATTGTTTTTTACGGCATACTCATGGGATACGTCGAGATTGGGCAGGTTTTCATAATCGCGTCCATTCACAGTAAGAAAGGTGATATTATGAGAGGCGTTGTCCGAAAGTTCTCGGACTAACATAGATTTGTCTCTCTCAGTAACGCTCTCATCCACAATAGCAAAGAAATCTATCGCAGACGACTGGTTGTTCATACTTATAGATTTTATAAGTACAGAAGAAGGCATGATATAATTAGTGTCTGTGCAAAATACTACGTTCATAGTTTGTATTATTTGTATAAACTTAAAATGATGTAATTCTTTAATATTGATTTAATTGAGTCGCTAATGTTTTTATAAACCCTTGACCATACCGTATATCTGGCTCCATGTAATTCCCTTCTCCCCATTCGTTCCATGATTTTAGAACGATTAATTTGTTTTCTTTAAGATTTACTAAAGGAAGTATTTTCTTAAGCATCTTTTCAAATGACGAAGGAGACGTATTGACATAAACAGTTCCGAATTTCCCACTTCTAGGTGTGTGATCCCAATTGGGAAGTATCATAGGAATAACATCATTTCGATTAAGCATGTCGTTAGACCAGGCATGTTTAATAAGGTTATAATAGTCTATCGTTCGGGGATATTTTTCGAATGAAATTTTTGTTTTCCTTTTCAAAAACTCTATTCCTCTTGTCCATAATGAAGGAATGAGTTTTTTTTGAGCATTAATATCAATTATTCCACCGTCAAGACCTTTTTGTTTAGCATCTGCAAATGTGTCGAATGACAATAATCCTGTATAGAAATAAAAGCCATCTGACAAATTCTCTTTTTTAGCAAGGGTATTCCATCGAGTAATGAATTCGTTGATATTTTGATAATCTAAATGTTTGTATATGAAAAATATTGGTTTCCCATTATATCTCATATATCTTTCGTCTTTGAAGAACGGCAGGCAATAATAAAAATGTTCATCTATATCTTTTATCCCTGGATAAGTTTGTTCCATCAAAAGTTCACTGGATCCATCGGGACTCCAAGATTTCTTCCACCATCCATGATTTGCCCAAGAGAAACAGAATGGAAAATCTGGTCGACCGATTTTTAGCATTCTTTCAGCTGGCATCTCAAGTAATTTCTGTCCGTTCCCAAACCAGTAATGCCAATAACAAAACCCTGATATACCTGCCTTTTGAGCCAATTCAGCTTGTTTATTGGCCACATCTTCAATCCTTAAATCGTAGTAGCCTAAGTCGGATGGAACTTTGGGCTGATAATGTCCTTTGAAAAGCGGCTTGGCTTTTCCAACGTTGGTCCATTCAGTGAATCCTGTCCCCCACCATTTATCGTTTTCTTTTGTGGGATGGAATTGTGGAAGATAATATGCGATTACTTTTATTTTGCCGTCGTTAAGCTCCATTGGTATGGTTATATAAATTTAAGATTCAGTCTATGACGAACAAAATTTACAGTTTTGTTTCTCATAACCACTCGTTCGTTAGATGTCAATCCAAAAAAATATACTGAAAATATAACGCTAACGATACTCACAGGTATCATAATGAAGAATCGTTGTAGCCCTGCGTCTAAATAGACAGATAACACTATAGGAATTAGAAATGAGATTACCGATACTTGACTGCAAGGCCATATTACTTCTTTTACAAATAATTTCCAACGATATGATAAATGTCTGTGAAGAATTATCAGTCGAATTATGTTTATGGTCAGGAATACAAATATAAAAATTGGATAGGATGCCCAGACTGGAGCTCCTAATTTATATACAAGCCATGAAAGAGGAAAAATGATACCTTGATAAATTGTGATAGCGATAGAATAAGTTTTTACTCTGCCGTCTGCTAGAATTAATTTATATAATGAATCTCCAGAAAGTAAGGCTATGGATTCAAACATTGTAAATATTAAAAACAATGGAGCCATTGGAGGAACTTCGACTAACCAAAGCTTTAATATTGTATTTGCTTCCATACATACAGGAACGATAAATAGATACATCATGAACCATGAATATTTTGTTCCGTTGTTTACAAGCCTATATGTATATTCGAATTCTTGATTGGCAAATGATTTTGTTATCTGAGGTGTAAAGGCGGTGGTAAAGTTGTAAACGAAGCTCTTTATACAACTTCCGACGGTATTTGCAATACCTCTAGCTGCATTGAATGCGACACCAAAATATATATTGATTAAGAAGTTAACTCCTTGGGTGCTCAATATCCAGGATAGATAATGCAACAAATTCCACCCCGAAAATTTAGTGATTTCTTTAACAAGAGCTTTGTCAATTTGGAATCTATAGCATACTTCTTGAAATTTGCGCCAACAATATATTACATAGGTCATTGAATATATTATGCTTACACACATATACATTATAGAGTATAAAATCAGGCGGTCGCCGCTAAATGCCATAATTAAATAGCAAATCGCAAGCTTGGCTACTGCATCAAAGATACTCATATATGCGTATATACCCATCTCTTCATGTGCAATAATGGCCGATGTAAAGGGTACACAAGCTATGGAAACAAATGTTGAAAAAATGGAAAATTGTAAAACATAATTTGCTGCATGTATTCTGCCAATCGGGATGTTAGCGACGTTGTTAAGAAAGTACACACCGCATATTTCCAATAATAAAACAACAATAACAGCTAAGATGATATGAACATGCAGCGATGTTACAAAAACGTTTTTAAGTTTAGTTAGATCTCCTTCCCCTAATGCAAAGGTGAAAAAACGTCCACTGGCCGTAGACATTGAGCCAACAATTAAGGAAGAAAATGCAACAATTCCACCAACAACATTTTGGATGCCGTAATTATCTATTCCTAATGCTTCCAACATAACTCGACCAGTGTATATCCCTATTATCATTGAAATGAAAGTTCGGATATACAGAAAGAGTGTGTTTTTTGCTATGCGTTTCGAGCGCGTTTCCAAAATTTAATTTGTGGGGAGTAAAAATACTCGCAAATAGATGTTGTGATGAACGGTGTTCCCTCGGAGAAAGAAAGTTGAAAGGTAGCGAATTAGGTTTGTCGGATGGAATAGAGTATGCCTACGGCGTCGTCAACACCGGTGGGCACTGACGTGGTTGGGGGGATAGGAAGTCGGTACGATAGTCATTAGAGATTCTGACTATAATCTCTTGGTGATAGATAGTAATTCGGCAGCAAAGTTACGGTTTATTTTTGATTTTATGGTGCCTCCGGCCATATTTTTTCGTTGTGGTAAATAGAATGAGGGTGTGTGAATGAGGGGTGTCATAATGGCGCATCTGGGTCGTCGCTTGAAGGGTTCGGCCTCGGTCACAATCTCCAGATTGCTCCCATCAGCCTCACCTCCAAGCTCCTGCCATCGGAACCATTCTGACAGCACCCTCCCATCCGGATAGAAAAGGCGCTGTGTCAAAATGCTTGACACAGCGCCTTTATGTGGATTTAGATGGATCTGAATTGGGAGATTACTTCACTTCCTCAAATGTGATATATATTGAATTACAATATTTTTTTAGTACATGACAAAAATTGAAATTATGCTGTTAAACATCTAAATTTCAGACGATTATATTTGCAAAAGTCCCTGAAAATTAGTAATTTAAAGGAAAAGTTTGACCGCTTTTCTCCATGAAAACTACTAATTCCAAGGACTTGGTCAAAGTTAACCAAATCCTTCCGATTATGCAAGAGCATCTTGGAAAAACAATGAATCTGGCAAGAATAAAGCTGATGGCACTTATGCTTCATGCCCTTTGCGTGGTGCAGACCGTCAGCCTTCACAAACTTGCATCGGCAATGCCCAACAGCCGTGACAAAGATACGAATCTGCGTCGTATCCAAAGGTTCATCGCCAAGTTCGCCCTTGATCTTGATGTCGTAGCCAAAATCATATTTTCCTTGCTTCCCGACAAGACCGGTCTGGTATTGTCGATGGATCGTACCAACTGGAAATTCGGCGAGGTCAACATCAACATCCTCATGCTCGGAGTCACATATAGGGGTATCGCATTCCCTTTGATTTTCAAGCTCCTTGACAAACGGGGCAATTCCAACTGGGAGGAACGCAGAGACATCATGCTGCGTTTCATACGGCTCTTCGGATATGAATGTATCGACTCTCTTGTCGCCGACCGAGAGTTCATCGGCAAGGAGTGGATCGAGTTTCTCAACAATATGAGAATTCGTTACTACATCCGTATCAGACAGAACTTCTGGGTCCGGAATCCCAAGGCATCCGCTCCATGTCGCGCCTGGTGGCTCTTCCATGACCTCAAGGTCGGACAGGAGAAGTTCTATCCCAAACTTTTCCTTATGAAGGGAGAGTATGTTTATCTGGCTGGAAGTAGAATCAAGAACTCCGACGGTATTGCGGAACTGCAAATTCTCATCTGCTTTAACAAACCGGAACTCGGAATCTCGACGTATAAAAAATGCTGGGAAGTCGAGACGTGCTTTAAGGCCATGAAATCCTCCGGATTCAATATCGAGGATACTCATTTGCGCGATATCGACCGCATAGCAAGACTCACTGCGATGGTATGTATCGCTCTTGTATGGGCGTATCTTGTTGGTGAACATAAGGATATCAATGTAAAAGCTATCAGAATATTGAAACACGGCAAGAGAGCCAAATCACTAATCAAGTATGGTCTGGAAGAAATCGCAAACGTTCTTCTAAGACCGCTCTACAAGCCGAAATTCGATGTGTTCAAATTTTTGTCATGTACTTAAGTCATGTACTTAAATGATGGCGACAAATATGTAAAGAGTTACACATGTTGGAATCAACTACTTACGATGATGTTCGGACAGCTTTCAAACCGAGAAAGTCTTCGGGATCTTATCGTCGCTCTGGAAGCCCATGCCGGTAAGGTCTATCACCTCGGAATCGGTAAGTCCGTGACCCGGAGCAATCTTAGCAAGGCTAACGAGCAGCGGGATTACCACATCTTTGAGGAGTTTGCCTTCTACATGATTGCCGAGGCCCGCAGGCGGCGGATACAGAAGATCTTCGAACTTGACGGTAATGTTTACGCCTTCGACTCAACCACGATCGACCTATGTCTGTCGGTGTTCGAGTGGGCGAAGTTCCGCAAGCATAAGGGTGGCATCAAGATGCACACGCTTTATGATGTAGAAGCACAAGTTCCTGCTTTCGTACATATTACTCCGGCGAAGGTTCATGATACAAAGGCGATGCCTGAGATACCTTACGAAGCCGGGGCGCATTACATCTTTGACCGTGGCTACAACGATTTCGGCAATCTGTACACCATCCACCGTATAGGCGCGTTCTTTG